>JAEEGI010007173.1_pt1 | contig 25000 bp, 25 predicted proteins | sample 8958751 | NCBI WGS metagenome assembly JAEEGI01 (sample SAMN16246545, study PRJNA631951) | gut metagenome | biome: gut microbiome; feature: rumen; material: KS-attached | host: Bos | place: Iran: Karaj | collected 2018-10
CGTTTCTGGCAAATTCCATCTCGTGAGTAACGATGACCATCGTCGTACCCTCTCTGGCAAGTTTGACCATGACATCCAGCACCTCACCGGTCAGTTCCGGATCCAGTGCCGAAGTCGGCTCATCAAACAGGATGACTTCCGGATTGGCTGCCAGTGCTCTGGCGATGGCGACACGCTGCTGCTGTCCGCCGGAAAGCTGATCGGGATAATAATTCGCCCTGTCCAGCATTCCTACTTTCTCCAGCATTGCCAGCGAGATCTCCTTCGCCTTGCCGGCATTCATCTTTCTGGCAACGACCAGACCTTCCATAACGTTCTGCAAGGCCGTCTTGTTGCGGAAGAGATTGAAACTCTGGAAGACGAAACCCATCTTCATCCTCAATTCCTTGATCTCCTTGCGGCTGATCATTCTGATATCCTTGCTCAGTTCATCGAAGGTATAGATCCCCTCATCCGCCTGTTCCAGGAAAGCCATGCATCTTAACAGTGTCGTCTTGCCTGAACCGGAAGAACCGATGATGGCGATGACCTCGCCTTCATCCACGTTGAAATCGATCCCCTTGAGGACCTCATTGCTTCCGAATGATTTATGCAGATTCTTTACACCTAACATCTGATCCACCTTCCCTATTCTACAGCTTCAGGCTGTTTCCATTCCAGAGCTTTTTCAAAACTGGACTGGACCTTGGTCAGCACCGTACAGATCATCAGATAGATGAAACCGGCTTCCATGTACATCCAGAACGGTTCGTAATAAACGGCAGCGACCCTCTTGGCCACCGACATCATCTCTATGACCGTGATCGAGGAAGCCAGTGAGGTATCCTTGGTCATGCCGATCAATGATGAGAATAAAGGCGGGAACGCCACGCGGGCAGCCTGCGGCAATACGATACGGGTCATGACCTGGAAATAGTTGAGTCCGATCATATAACCGGCTTCGCTTTGTCCGATCGGGACCGACTGTATCGCCGAACGGATGATCTCGGAATTATATGCCGCCAGATTCAGCGCAAAAGCAATGACAGCTGCCGGAAAGCCTTTGAAGTAGATTCCGAAAGAAGGCAGACCGTAGAAAATGATGAACAGCTGCAGCATCAGAGGTGTTCCGCGGAAGATCCATACATAGAATCGGGCAAACTGTTTCAGTCCCTTGATGTCGGCGACCTGGACCAGTGCCAGGATCAGAGCCAGGATCAGACCGAAAAAGAATGACAAAATCGTCAGCGGGATCGTGATCTTCACACACTGCACCAGCAGCTTCGGAAACGATTCCACCAGGATCCTTACGATCCTCAGAAAACGATCACTGAAATTAACCATATTGTTCTCCTAAAAAATCAGCGATAAATCAATATCGCTGATTTAAATATACGTTTTTCTTTATCCTTAGTTCAGAGGATTGTTTGTCAGATCGTCGTAGAACCACTTCTCTGACAGTTCGGCGAGCTTGCCGCTCTCTCTGAGCTCTTTCAAAGCAGCATTGTATTCTGCAAGCAGTCTCTCTTCACCCTTTCTGCAGGGGATGGAAACTTCGTTGACATCGGTGTCGATGACGAAAGCGACTTCCAGTTCTGCTTCCGGATGGTTCTTCAGATATTCGCCCATGACGATATTGTTGAACATGCAGAAATCAGCAGTGCCGTTGATGACAGCCTGTGCACACTGGTCGGTGTTGTCGATCGGAACGATCTCAGCGCCCAAAGCCTCGAGCTTGCTTGCCCAGGAGTTGGTTGCGTTGGTAGCGACCTTCTTGCCCTTGATGTCATCCAGTGAATGCAGACCTACTTCGTTGCCGGTCTTGACAACGACCTGTCTGCCGGTGAACAGATAAGGATCGGAGAAATCATATTTCTCTCTTCTCTCATCGGTAGCCGTAACATCGGCGATAACAGTATCCCAGCGTCCGGCATCGATACCGACAAGCAGGGCATCCCATTCAGCCATGACGAATTCAACTTCAACACCGATGTGCTCGGCAACAGCTGTTGCGACATCGATGTCATAGCCGGCATAATTGCCTGCATCATCGACAAAGTTGAACGGAGGATAAGTACCTTCGATACCGACAACCAGTTTGCCGGCTTCTCTGATGGTGTCCAGCTGATCTTTCGGTGCTTCAGGTTCTTCTTCCTTCTTCGCGCAGCCGCTGATCATGGCAACAAGCATCAGCAATACAAGCAGAATCGTAATTTTTTTCTTCATTTCAAGCTTCCTTTCTTTATGAATTGATCAATTCATTTGCTTAATTATATTTTATAACGAATAGTGATCAAATTAATCATAAAATACACGCTTTGTTGAAGAAAGCAAAATGCTTCTTTTCAATAAAAAAGCTTTATCATCAGATTAACGATAAAGCTTTGAAAGACACTAATTCTTTTTGTTTTTCCTGTTCTTCCTTTTCTTCGGTTTGTCCGGATCCTTGACCAGCAGCGGTCTTTCCTTGTTTCTGGTCACGAAGAAGGACAGCGCCAGCGGCAGACCGAACATGCCCACGAAGCTGAACAGATCCAGACCGACCATCATGGCGATCAGTGTTGCCAGCGGATGCAGACCCAGATTGGTACCCACGAGTCTCGGTTCGACGATGTTTCTGATCACAGTAATGATCAGATAGATCACCAGGATCTCAATGCCCAGCAGGATCCTTCCGGTGATGAGGGCGGAAATGCCCCAGGGGATCAGCACCGTGCCGACACCCAGTACCGGCAGGATATCCAGGAAGGATATGATGAAAGACCACATGCCGGGATTGCTGATGCCGATCAGAGCCAGGCCGATGAACAGTTCAATGAAAGTCAGGACCATGATGGCCGCATAGGAGCCCATGATCTTGAACAAGGTATTCTCACAGAAGTCCTTGATCTCATTGAACAGAGTCAGTGCCTTCTCAGGCAGAGCGGAAGTGAACCACCTGCCGATATTCTCGTAATCCAGGATCATGTAGAACGAAGAGACGATCATGACGATGATATCGACCAGCGTATCCGGAGCGTTCTTGATGAAAGAAGTCGTGATGGAAACGATGCCTGTCGTCACCTGTGACAGCAGTCCCTTCAAGCCTTCAAAGATGTCGTCCGTGAAAGCGGAAAGCGGATCCCTGATGCTGTAAGGAAGCGAATCGCTCAGATCCAGCAGAGAAGATTCCAGGGTGCCGATATACGGTTCCACCGTGTTGGTATAGAAAGCCGGCAGGTTCTTGATGAAGTCGGTCAGCTTGGTGATACCGCTGGAGATCAGCAGCACCAGAAGCAATATGACGATCAGGTACAGGACGCTTAAAGTCAGGGAACGATAAAGCTTGCTGTCTTCCCTGAAGAAACGGCGGCTGATCCTGATCGAAAAATACGCAAAAAAGAAGCCGATGATAAACGGAAGCAATACCGGCAAAAGGTAATTGATAGAGATGAATACGATCGCACAGATGATGGCGACGTATGCGGAATTGATAATAAACTCTTTTCTCTTATCCATACTTCTATTTTAACAGATTCAAGAAAAAAGCAGCACTTACATGCTACTCTGTTTCACTCCATGGCGGAATCTGTTTTCCTCTTCTGAGAAGGACAGCCTTCTGGTAATCGGTGCAGTTGAGGAAATGGAGGACCTCCAGACACTCATCTTCACTTAAACCGACCAGTGCCTTCACCTCAAAACGCTTCTCAATGATATCCGCACAGATCACGATCGCATCGACGGTATCACTCTTCCGGCTGCGGAAAACCTCCATCGGCGAATCCGTATCGGAACTTAATGTTTCCACATAACCGAAATCACACGGATAGGTCAGTGAAGGATATACTTTATGTGTACTCCCCTTTTTGCAGATGAGCTTGAAATCACCGGAAGAATACAGTGTATCGACTTTCTGCCAGAAATAAGCGTTGTTTTCAAATTCTTTCATTTACAGCACCTCAGAACTACAAGTTAAATTACATTATAAAACATATCATTCTGATTGTAAACTTTTTCTAACAATGAAAATTTTTACATATTATATCTGTAATGAAGTCCGATTTTTTTCAAAAATTCATCGATTTCATACGTATGATACGCATTCATCGATTTCAAAAGGATCATCAGACAGGCGAACGCATCGGATTTGCCGTTGTGATGCTGCAGTGAGATATCAAGATAATCGCTTACCGTATTCAGCTTGTGATTGTATAATTCCGGATAGACCCTTCTCGAGATCGCGACCGTATCGATGTAAGGATTCTTGAAATGATCCAGACCGTAGACATCACAGACCTCGTTGAGCACCGTCAGATCAAACATGGCATTGTGTGCCACGATCAAAGCATCTTTCAGAATCTGCGAAAGTTCCTCATAGTAATAGACAAATTCATATTCATCCTCCACATCTTCTTTCGTGATGCCGTGGATGTGGGTGTTGGTAAAGTAATTGTAGCGGCGGAAGGGCTTGATGTACCATTCAAAACTGTCCAGGATCTCACCGTCCTCATAGACCGCTATGCCTAAGGCACACGCGGAAGCCATTGACGCATTCGCCGTCTCAAAATCGATGGCGACGATCCTCATTGGACATTCTTCCTGTGCTTCTCTTTGATAAAGCGGTTCATGTTGCTTTCAAAGATCGACTTGGAGAAAGCCTCGATCTTCACCTCACGTCCGTCGCTGAGTTCGATGCAAAGGAAGTCATGTCTGGCACCCCGGGAATAATACCAGGATGTGATGTCTTCATAGTAGATCAGCACACAGTTGTTCTTGTCCGCCTTGTTGTAGGCGACCAGATACTCGTTGTAGAACTCCATCAGCAGGACTCTGGGCATGTAGATCAGGGCACAGATCGAGAAACTGATCAGGATGATGCCGTAGATCCTCGGGAATGAAGCCAGAAAGGAAATGGCTCCGATCATGATCATGATACCGAAAAGAAAATTCGGCTTGGCGTCGATCTGGGCGATCACCGGATTGTCTTCCGGCAGATTGTAAGTCTTCAGCTCTTTGGATTTCATAACATCAGTATAACATGGGTGTGATATGATAATTTATATGAAAAAAAGCGAATTCAGATATGAACTGATCCACAAGGATGCCCACTGCAACGCACGTCTGGGAAAACTCAACGTCTTTGGAAAAACAGTCGATACACCGGTCTTCATGCCGGTGGGAACACAGGCGACCGTCAAATTCCTGTCTTCAGACGATATCAAGAATATCAAAGCATCCATCATACTGGGAAACACCTATCATCTCTGGCTCAGACCGGGACCTGAGACCCTGGAAAAAGCCGGAGGTATCCATAAATTCATGAACTACGACGGACCGATCCTGACCGATTCCGGCGGTTTTCAGGTCTTCTCTTTGGCTGATTCACGCAAGATCAAAGAAGAAGGCGTCTCCTTCAAGTCCCATCTGGACGGATCAAAGCTGTTCATGTCACCGGAAGACTCCATCCACATCCAGGAATCCATCGGATCGGATATCGCCATCTCCTTTGATGAATGTATCCCCTATCCCAGTTCCTACGAGTACGTCAAAGATTCTGTCGACAGGACTTTACGCTGGGCAAAAAGAGGAAAGGATGCCCACACCAGGAAGAATCAGGCTCTCTTCGGTGTCGTCCAGGGATCGGTATTCCCCGACTTGAGACAGTATTGTGCCGAAAAGCTCGTGGAAATGGATTTTGACGGCTACTCCATCGGCGGCACCTCCGTCGGTGAAGACAAGGAGACCCACTACAGGATGCTGGATGATACGCTTCCCTTCTTACCGGAAGACAAGCCCCGCTACGAGATGGGCATCGGTGCAGTCAACGACATCCTGGAAGCGGTCGAAAGAGGCGTCGACATGTTTGACTGTGTCCTGCCCACCAGGATCGCCAGACACGGCACGCTCATGACAAGTGAAGGACGCATCAACATCAAGAAAAACATCTACAAAGATGATTTCACGCCCTTGGATCCGGAATGCGACTGCGAATGCTGCCGGAAATATACAAAAGCCTATCTGAACCACCTCTTCCGCAACGATGAGGGACTAGGAAACAGACTGATGTCCATCCACAACCTCCGTTTCCTGATCAGATTGATGGAAGGCATCAGGGAAGCGATCGCCGAAGACCGCTTTGTCGAATACAAGAACGAGATCCTGCACAGATACGGTTTTGATGAAAGAGGATTCTGATGAAACTGTCTGATTTTGATTTTGAACTGCCTGAGGAGCTGATCGCCCAGCACCCGGCAGACAAGAGAGACGAATCCCGTCTCATGGTACTTCATAAAAACACCGGTGAGATCGAACACCGTCATTTTTACGATATCATCGACTATCTGAAACCCGGTGACGTCCTGGTCAGAAACAACTCCAAAGTCATCCCGGCGAGACTCTACGGCGACAAGAGAGACACTCACGCCAAGGTCGAAGTCCTGATCCTGAAGATCGAAAACGACATCTGTGAATGTCTCTGCGGCAACGCCAAGGCGATCAAGACAGGAACCATCATCGATTTCTCCGAAAAACTCTACGGCGAATGCATCGAACGCAAAGAAGAAGGCATCCGCATCTTCCGCATGCATTATGAAGGGATCTTTTTGGAGGTACTCAACGAGGTCGGCATGATGCCCACACCTCCCTACATCCATGAGAAACTGAAAGACAATTCCCGCTACAACAATGTCTATGCGGCGATCGACGGTTCAGCCGCCTGTCCCACAGCGGGTCTACATTTCACCAACGAACTGATCGAAAAGATCAGGGAAAAAGGCATCGAGATCCTCGATGTGACCCTGCATGTCGGACTGGGAACCTTCAAACCGGTCAAGGAAGAAAACGTCGAAGACCATGTCATGCACAGCGAATTCTACACCATGAGCAAAGAGACAGCCGACAGGCTCAATCTGGCCAAGAAGGAAGGCAGAAGGATCATCGCTGTCGGCACAACTTCCACAAGGACTCTGGAGACCATCATCTGCAAGTACGGTGAATTCAAGGAATGCAGCGGCCAGACAGACATCTTCATCTATCCGCCCTACACCTTCAGAAGCATCGATGCCCAGATCACCAACTTCCACCTGCCCAAATCGACCCTGATCATGATGATCGCAGCCCAGTGCTCAAGAGAAATGATCTTACATGCCTATCAGGTCGCGATCGATGAGAAATACCGTTTCTTCTCTTTCGGCGACTCCATGTTTATCGACAATGAATAACTATCAGAAACATCTGGAACAGATCAGACAGCTGAAAGGAAGACCGGAGCTGCTGATCCACATCTGCTGCGGTGTGTGTTCCGTCTATCCGCTGCAGTATCTGAGACAGTATTTCCGCATCACTGTCTTTTTCTCCAATTCCAATATCTATCCCTATGAAGAATATGAGAAAAGGCTCAATGCCCTGAAACAGTATCTGGACGATCTGAATGATGATTCCATCACCCTGATCGAAGATCACTACGACAATGAGAATTACACGAAACAGATCTCATTGTATCGGGATGAACCCGAAGGCGGGAAACGCTGCTATCTGTGCTATGAACTGCGCATGGAAGAAACATTCCGCTATGCATCGGCACATCACTATGAATACTGCACGACCGTCATGTCCATCTCCAACCGCAAGAATGCTGACTGGATCAATGAGATCGGCGAGAAACTGCAGAAGAGATACCCTGATGTGAAATACCTCTATGCCGATTTCAAGAAAGGTGACGGCATCACTCAGAACGATGCCTTAAATAAGGAACTGAACCTTTACCATCAGAACTATTGCGGCTGTATCTACTCGATCAGAGGCCTCTAGACAGAGGTCTTTTTCTTTTTCATGATAGAATTAAAACAGATGAAACAGCTATTCAAAGAAATCTATAAAAAAGTCAACCTCGCCCTTTCGACGCTGATCGAATGCATCGTACCGACACTTCCGATCATGATCGGTGTCGGCATGCTGAAAGTGGCACTGATCATTCTGGGACCGCTGGTCCTCAATATCTTAAGCGAAAACTCCGATACCTACACTGTCCTTTCCTTTGTCGCCGATGCCGGTTACTACTTCATGCCGGTCTATGTCGCCGTATCTTCAGCCGATGTCTTCAAAGTCGACCGTTTCCTGGCGGCAGTCATCGGCGCCATGCTGATATCGCCGACATTTGTGAAACTCGTCGAAGAAGGCAGACAGCTTTCTGTTTTCGGCCTGCCGATCGCTTCCACCAGCTACGGCAATCAGGTCATCTCTTCGATCATCGCCGTCTGGCTGATGTCCTACATCTATCATTTCCTGCAGAAGATCCTTTCCGATAATCTCAGACCGATCCTGCTTCCGCTTTTCAGCATCGTCATCATGGTACCGATCACCTTCTGTGCCATCGGACCGGTCGGCGTTTTCCTGGGAGACAGACTGGTCGATCTGATATTGAAACTGAAGGATCTCGGGCCTCTGGGCAACGGCATCATGTGCGCCATCATCCCCTTCATCACGATCGGCGGTTTGGGCGGAGCAAACCTGAGTGCGATGCTGCTATTGGCATCGACAGGTGTCGATCCGATCCTGTTCTTTGCCAATGTTCTCTATAACAACATTCTGGGTTTCGTCACCCTGGCTCTTTATCTGAAAGACAGAAAAAGCGAGACCCTGGCTTCCGCCATCACGGCAGCCCTGGGAGGAACCAGTGAACCGGCTCTCTTCGGCATCGTGATGAAAGACTATAAAGCCCTGGCAGCCTTAAGCATTTCCGACTTTTTTGCCGGATTCTATGCCGGTCTCATGAGAGTCAAATCCTATGCCATGGCCTCCTTCGGTACCTTCGGCATCATCACGACGATCGGACCTGACTCCTCGATCTTCCATGCAGCGATCGCCATGGTCATCGGCTGCATCCTCGGTTTCGTGCTGACCTATCTGACACACAGGAAAAATGATCGATAAAAAGAAGCTCCGTAAGATCTGTCTGAAAAACAGAGACGGTCTTACTGAAGAAGAAAGAAAACAATACTCAGAAACGATCTGTGAGAAACTGCTTCCTTATCTGAAAGGAAAGAGAGTGTTTTCCTATTATCCGTGTGACAGTGAAGTCGATGTTTCGCAAATCAATGAATTGTTTGATGTTGCCTATCCTGTCATCCGTCCGGGCAGACAGATGGATGCATATCAGCCGATCGATCATCAGATGATCCTCAACCGATATCAGATACCGGAACCCGATCCCGGTCATTCCATTAAAATAGAGAAAGAAGAAATCGACGTCATCATCGTTCCCTGTGTCGGCTTCAATGAGAAAAAACAGCGCCTCGGACACGGAGGCGGATACTACGACAGATATCTAAAAGACTGCAAGGCACTCAAGATCGCCGTCGCCTATGAAGTACAGAAACTGGACTGCGATCTTGCAGAAGAAAACGACATTCCTGTCGATCTGATCATCACAGAAAAAAACACCTATTAAGGTGTTTTATTTCATATTGATCCTCTCCCAGAGTTCATCGGAGAGCTTTTCATTCAAAGGCCTCTCGAGAAGTTCCGGTTCCTCCAGGATGAGCTGCAGCATCTTGATCGACTTGGAGAAATAATAGCCGTCGGCGATCCTCTCGTCGATCGTCATGCCCAGTTTGACACCGTCTCTGAATACGACCTTGTCATTCTCATAGAAAGGCATCCTTCCGGCCTTGCCGATGACGATAAACATCGAAGTCGTGCCCCAGTTGGTCAGATGGTGATAACCGTCCGGAAGACCGATGGAACCCAGGTTTGCCAGAACGACGGAAGAATGATACGGATCCGTCTCGATGAGAGCCTTCGGGATCAGATTCACCTTCTCCAGCCAGCAGACCAGATCCAGCAGAGGTCTGGAGATGAATTTCGGAAGAGCGTTGAACTTGTCCATGAAACCGGAAGACTCATCCTTATAAGTCCTGTCCTTCAGCTTCAGCAGCTGTCTTCTCAACTCATCATGCACATCATCGATATTCCATTCCGGTTTGGAATGAATGAAACACAATACCTCACCGCCGTCATCCTTGAATTCCTGCTTGACCGTAAAGGCAGCCGAGACCTCATTGCGTTTGTACATCCGCTTGTCATGGATGAAGATCGAAAGCTTGGAACGCAGTGTAATGATCTTGAGTACAGCCGTCACAACACACTGGAACAGGTTGTATTTGTAGTCAGGATTGCTTTCGTTCTTCTTTTTCACATACTCGTTCAGTTTCGTCAGATCGATCTGGAACGTAAAGTAAGCCTGATTGTCGCAGCGGTTCGGCAGCATGAAAGGCATGATGAAATGCATGCCGTCAATGTCTTTCAGATAAGTCGCATCAGTTCTGCTCATATTCTTTTCCCCCTAAAAACTATTCTGTTTTATTCTCTTCTGTTTCTTCTTTTCCGGCTGCAGAAGCATCCTGCTTCTTCCTGTATCCGAAAGGAGACATACGCTCATCGATGAATGAACCGATATTGCTGGAAACGCCGGAAGCCTTGTTTCTGATTGTCTCTTTTCCTTCGGTGTAAGCCTTGTACAGTCCGCTCGATACCGAGATGGACAGCATCTTCGCCAGCTTGACTGCTATATTTTTGGCGATACCGTCCATTTCCGAGAGTTCCTTGATGACCCGGGCAATGACCGGCAGACCGCCGCTCGCCAGCTGCATGACTGTCGTGATGCCGGCATCGTCGAAGGCCTTGAACATCTCTTCCACAAAGATCTCTCTCTGCTCAGGGGTCGTATCCTTCAGAAACTGCAGGATTGCCTTTCTGGTCCTGTCGGTCTGGAAGGAATCCGCATCGGCGGCAACGATCTTCTTGCCCATGACCTGCCAGGTCATCATGCCGTGCGCCTCAATGATGTTTTTGGTCGCAATATGGGCGATGATCCTTCTGGGAGCCATCTCATAGATCGTACCGATCGCATCCTTTTCCGGAACGATCAGCTGATACTTGTCCTTGATCAGATCATAGCGTTCCTGTTCATATGAACCGCCTCTGAGACCCGGACCGTCATCGGAAATGACCTGAATGATGCTGTGACGCAATACGGCTTTGCAGTGCACTGCTGCATAGACCGCCAGGTTGCCGCCCTTGGAGTGGCCAATCAGACGGTATTTCTTCAGCGGCGAACAGTTCCTGTTGACATAATCTACCGCATCGCTTTGTCCGGCGATATCCTTGTAGGAAAGATAACAGTCCTCTTTCCAGCCGATCATGTGTTCATCTGTTCCCTTGAAACAGACGACAGTCGTCTTGTCCGGAAGATCGATCATCATTGCGGAAAACTGCTCCGTCGTTTCGGCATGCAGCTTGTTTTCGTAATTGTATACGATACAGTCCTTGAATCTGTCGCTTCTGCCGATCGCTCTGAGCACGAAAACACCGTCTTTTCCGAACGATCTGAAATCCTCAGGCTTTCCCAGAACATTCTGGAAAAAGCGGTTATGGAGCTCTGCGATCGTTATTTTATCCGACGGCTTGAGGATATGATCCATTTCGGCATAGATGAGCTGCGCAAAAAGAAGGTTGTCGACCTCATTGAACGGTTCTGTCCTGAAGGAGAGATCTCCCCTCCATTTCACATAATCAAGCATATTCATATCCCCTATATTCTAACATATCTGTTGCATTATGAAATAAAGGGATATATAATACATATGAATAAGTGTTCATATGTTCAATATGGAGGATACATATATGAAGAAAACATACAAGATCGATGTCGACTGCGCAAACTGCGCCAACAAGATGGAAGAAGCAGCCAAGAAGACTGCCGGTGTCAAAAATGCCGTCGTCAATTTCATGACGCTCAAGATGAACGTCGAATTCGAAGAAGGAGCCGACTGCAAGGAAGTCATGAAGGAAGTTCTTTCCAACTGCAAGAAAGTTGAGAGCGACTGCGAGATCTTCTTATGAGCAGTAAACAGAAGAAAAATCTTATACGGATCATCATATCCCTGATTCTTCTGGTCGGAAATCATTTTATCAGAACGGATGATCCTCTCATCCGTTTCGTCTTATACATGATCCCCTACTTCATCGTCGGATACGATATCCTTTATAAGGCACTCTTGAGTATCAAAAACCGCGAATCCTTCGATGAAAACTTTCTGATGGCAGTCGCCACTGTCGGTGCTGTCGCTCTGGGAGAATATCAGGAAGGTGTGGAAGTCATGCTGTTCTATCAGATCGGCGAATGGTTCCAGTCCTATGCCGTAGGCAGATCAAGAAAGAATATCGCTGCCCTCATGGATATCAGACCGGACTATGCCAATCTGGAAAAAAACGGTGAGATCGAACAGGTCGATCCCGATGAAGTGGAGGTCGGTGACATCATCGTCGTCAAAGTCGGTGAAAAGATCCCGATCGACGGTATCGTCACTGACGGTGAGACTTCCTTGAATACTGCGGCCCTGACCGGAGAATCCAGACCCAGAGATGTCAGGGAAGGCGATGAAGTCATTTCCGGCTGCATCAACCTGACTTCCCTGATCCGCATCAGGACGACGAAAGAATTCGGCGAATCGACCGTATCCAAAGTTCTGGATCTGATCGAGAACGCCACCAGCAACAAATCAAAGTCCGAAGACTTCATTTCGAAGTTTGCCAGATACTACACGCCGATCGTCTGCTACTGTGCCCTGGCACTGGCAATCATTCCGCCGCTGGTCAGCAGATATCTCTTGCACGGGGACTTCAATTTCTACCAGTGGATCTTCAGAGCTCTGACATTCCTTGTCATCTCCTGCCCCTGTGCGCTGGTCATTTCCATCCCGCTGACCTTCTTTGCAGGCATCGGCGGTGCCAGCAGGGCCGGTGTTCTGATCAAGGGATCCAACTATCTGGAGGCACTTTCCAAGACGAAGTATGTCGCCTTTGACAAGACCGGTACGGTAACACTGGGCATTTTTGAAGTCACGACGATCCACAACAGCGGTTTCAGTAAAGAAGAACTGCTGGAATATGCCGCCTATGCGGAAGCCTATTCCAATCACCCGATCGGCAGATCGATCGTCCGGGAATACGGAAAGGAGATCGACAACGAAAGGATCCGTTCAATCAGAGAGATCGCCGGAAAAGGCATCGAAGCTCTGATCGATGACAAGAAGATCCTGATCGGAAACGAAAAACTGATGGCTGATCACAACATCACCGTTGAAGAATGTCATGATGAAGGAACGATCGTCCATCTGGCAGTCGATGGCTCCTACAAGGGACACATCCATATCGGCGACAAGATCAAGGATACGGCTGAACAGGCCATCAGTGATCTGAAAAACAACGGTGTGAAAAAGACCGTCATGCTGACGGGAGATGAAAAAAAGACAGCGGAAAGTGTCGCCGCAAAACTGAAGATCGACGAAGTCTTCTCGCAGCTGCTGCCGCAGGACAAAGTCAGTATCGTTGAAAAACTGCTGAAGCAGAAAGATGAAAAAGAAACGCTCGTCTTTGTCGGTGACGGCATCAACGATGCACCGGTCATCGCCCTGGCCGATGTCGGCATCGCCATGGGATCTCTGGGATCCGATGCTGCGATCGAAGCGGCCGATGTCGTCCTCATGGATGATGATCCTATCAAGATCGCCAAAGCAATCAAGATATCCCGCAGATGCATGGCCATCGTCTATGAAAACATCATCTTTGCGATCGCCGTCAAGATCATCACACTGATCTTAAGCGCACTGGGCATTGCCCAGATGTGGCTGGCGATCTTCGCCGATGTCGGTGTCATGGTCATTGCCGTCATCAATGCGATAAGAGCACTGGGGGTGAAAGATCTATGATGAAGAAAACAAATGAAAACACACTCTACGATGTTGCGGAACTCTTCAAGAATTTCTCCGATTCCACCAGGATCCGCATCATGTACTGTCTCTTTGAAAAAGAAAGGAGCGTGACGGAGATATCCGAACTGCTGAATATGAATCAGTCAGCCATCTCCCATCAGCTCCGTTTCCTGAAAAACTCCAAACTGATCAAAAACCGCCGTGAAGGCAAAACGATCTATTATTCCCTGGCAGATGATCATGTATACAACATCATCTCGCAGGGTATCGAACATGTAGAAGAATAACAGCTGCCGCTGTTATTCTTTTTACATATGTGCTTCGATCCAGCGATGCAGATCCTCAAAGACAGTTTCCTTATCCGTCTCATTGAGGATCTCATGTCTGTCATTGGGATAGAGCTTGAGATCGACGTTCTTCATACCGGCATCTTTCAGAGAATCGACAGAAGCGATGACCTCCTTGCCGAAGGTTCCGACCGGATCATCCTCACCCGATACGAACAGCACCGGCAGATCCTTGGGGATCCTGTCAAGGAGTGCCCTGTCATGAAGTCTGGCGATCCCTTCGAACATGTTGACATAGCCGTTGAGTGTAAACATGAAGCTGCAGCGGGGCTCATTCACATACCAGTCGACGATCTTTTCATCCTTGGTCAGCCAGTCGGCTCTGGTCCTGTTGGGCTCAAACTTCTTGTTGTAGGCACCGAAAGCCATGTTGTTGACGAAATTGCTGCGGTGCTTCCAGCCCTTGAACAGTGCGATCACCTTGCATACCAGCATGCCTGCCTTCACCTTGAACAGAGGCTCAAAACCGGTCCCCATGATGATGGCACCTTTCAGTTCATCTCCGTAATCGCCCAGATACTGTCTGGCATAGAAAGAACCCATCGAATGGCCCATCAGGAAATAAGGCAGACCGGGATATGCTTCCTTGGTCAGTTTTGTCAGCTCATGCATGTCATCCAGCACATGCCGGTTGCCGTCTTCTCCGAAATAACCCCATTCCTCTTGACTGTTGACAGATCCGCCGTGTCCGATATGGTCATTGCCGGTCACCAGGATCCCCTTTGAACAAAGAAACTTCGCAAAAGGTTCATAACGGTCGATGAATTCCACCATGCCGTGAGCGATCTGAAGCACTGCCTTGATCTCCCCCTCAGGAATATAACGCACTGCCCTGATATCGACTGCATCATTCGTCGATCTGAATCTGAATTCTTCCTTTTTCATTTCTAATCCCTTCTTTGAATCTCTACAAGAGAAAACAATATCATCACGCAGGTCTGCAGCTCAACTTCACTGTTTACCTCCAGACATCCCTTCTTTATTTTCATGAGACCTTCGATCTCTCCGGTTTCTTCATTGCCGGTATAGATCAGACCTCTTTTTTCCAACAGGTAATGACCATCTTCCGCGATCATCTTATCGATCACACGATCGGCTCCGTCACAGAAAACCACGACATCCTCATCAAGGGAGATGTCTTTCTGAACATAGGCGGTCTCAATGTCATTTTGATCAAAGATCCTGGTCCTGTGCTTGAACGCAAAATCATAGATACCCCAGTATCTCAGATTACCCGCTTCATCATAAAGTCCGGTCTTGCTTCTGTTTATCAGATGATCATGATCATATATCAGTTTCACAATCTCATTCTAGCACAGAAACAGGCTATAATAAGTTCATGGAATACATCACATTAGGCAATTCAGATCTCAAGGTCTCCAGACTCTGTCTGGGCTGCATGTCATTCGGCGAAGCTCAGCGCGGTCAGTATCAATGGACACTTGACTACGATCTCTCCTCCGCCATCATTCACAAGGCGTATGAGGCAGGTATCAACTTCTTTGACACTTCCAACAACTACTCTGCCGGATCCTCCGAAGAGTTTTTGGGAAAAGCGATCAGGGACTTTGACCGTGAGAAGATCGTCATCGCCACCAAATGTTACTTCAATGAAGGAAAACTCTCGGCAGCTGCCGTTCACCGGGAAGTGGAATCCTCTCTGAAACGGCTTGGCTGCGACTATATCGACATCCTGATCCTGCACCGCTTCGACTATGACACACCGGTGTCAGAGACACTGGAAGCACTCGATGAAGAAGTGAAAAAAGGACATATCCGCTACTACGGCGCCTCGGCGATGTTCGGCTACCAGTTTGCACAATACTGCTATACCGCAAAAGAAAAAGGCTTCCAGCCTTTCGTCACCCTGCAGAATCACTACAATCCGATCTACCGGGAAGATGAGCGCGATCTGATACCGGTCGCTGAACAGTTTCATGTTTCCAGAACTTCTTTCGCTCCCTATGCGGCCGGAAGACTGGCCAGACCTTCATGGAACTGCGATTCCGTCAGATTCGATCTTGATCAGAAAGAGGGAACCAGATACGATGCCATGGAACAGCAGGACAGACTGATCGCCCAAAGAGTTTATGAACTTTCCGAGAAATACCAGACCTCCATGTCCGACATCTGTCTGGCCTGGCAGTTTGCCAAAGGCGTGGCTTCACCGATCATCGGCATCACCAAAGAAAAACACCTGGATGATGCGGTGAAATGCTTCGATATAAAGCTGAGTGAAGAAGACATGAAATATCTGGATGAGCTCTATCTGCCTCATCCGATCGTATGCAACAGATAAAGCGGGAAACCGCTTTTCATTTATGAAAACGGAAAAGATCGAAACGGAAGCAATAAGGATACAGACCGATCACAGAGAAAGTCGAGATCATATAACGGAAACTCCGCAAAACGAAATCCGTCTTCTCGGAAACATCGGGAAATGACAGGACAAACAGATACTTCAGACCCTGGGAAAGCGCAAGGAAAACCAGTCCGCCGATCAGCGTACGTAAGATCATACGGACAATGTTTTTTGTGTTATGGAAACGGACATATCTTTCTTCAAACAGATCCCCGGCCAGAAAGCCCAGTGTCAGACCGGAAACACTGAAATAATCCTCGCTCCTACAGAAAACAAAGCCGCTGATTGTGATGACCGCAATGAACAGATAAAGCAGTCTCTTGTCGATCCGTTCATAGAAATGATCTGTTACGACAGTCACAAGTATTCCCAGGATACCTCCGCAGATCACATCGGTGGGATAATGGACACCCAGCGCAAAACGGGATACCGCAACGGATATGATGAGGGGAACAGATACATAAAGGATGGGTCTGAGTTTCTTGTAGAACCACAGAGAAGACATGAATCCGCTGACGCAGGAAGAATGACCGCTGGGGAAAGAATAACCCTGCAGCGCAACATCATAGATATCGCCGGAAGCATCGACCGGTTTCAGACAGATGATGTCTTCATTGCACATATAGGGACGCAGACGGCAGACGATGTTTTTCAGATAATTGTTCACGACCTGGGCATTCAGGGCACAAAGTGCCATATAGATGCCCCACTTTTTCCGATAGCCCCAGTAAAGAAAACCGATGATCAGTACCGGAACAAAAGGTTCTCCCAGCTGTGTCAATGCAACAAAAAGACCTTTGAGATAAGGTCTTGACGCAATCAGATCCTGTAAATAGCGGATCAGGGACAGTTCCCAGTCAGACTGAAAAACCCTTCCCATCTCACTTTCTCTTCTTTAACTGTGTCAGAGTCGTCTGGTAGGCATCCTCCTCCAAAGGATAAGTGATGTCCTTCACATCGCCCTTCAGCAGCAGTGAAACGATCTTCCTCATGAAACAGGGATTCTTGACTAAGACCGGTCCGATGATATGCGTACCGAAAAGATTGCGGTAACGGTAGCCCTCATAGTCGTTATCCTTCAGGGTCTCATAGCGGAATTCATAGGTGAAGAGCTTGTTTCCCTCTCCGCCTGAAATCAGTGTCGAACGGTTGATGAAACCGACCACATCACCGATCACATCAGAGTGAACGATGACATCGCCCGTATATCTCCTGTCTGTTGTCTCCACAGTGAAATCAACGAGTCCGAGGGCCTCTTTATCATCGATCTTCTTTCCCATCAGTTCCATCGCATTGCCGGTAAACAGGACGACCTTGTCATTTTCGATCGCCTTTTTCAAATAATGTTTATAGACCATCAGGGAATCCAGGGCAACCATGAGATTGTTTTCGGTGCCGGAGCCCATATAGATCATGTCATAGCGGTCAAAGTCGATACTCTCGGATACTTCCTTGGCTTCGATCTTGACTTTGACGCCCTGATCCTCAAGGTGTCTTTTCAGAACAGTCAGATTGCCGTAATCTCCGTAAAGGTTCATCAGATTCGGATACAGATGTAATATCTTCATTCCTTTGTCACCTCCTTGAGCAGCTTGCCTTCATCCGAGAAACAAGTCAGGGCGAAAAGTTTTCCTTCCGTATGTTCGGAAAGATAAGTGACCGCATCCTTTGTCTTGAGATAGGACACGACCCTGCCCATATCGATGCCGGCATATTCCAGACGGACCGCCAGATCGGAAATATACTTTCCGGCGATCACGATCTTTCTGATATTCTGACTCTTGAGATATTCAAAACTGATATCCCACAGCCATGAGGTATCGGAAGTGAAATACTTCCTGCTGATATCATCGATGATCATTAACAGCGTTACATCCTCATCCATTGAGGAAACGTACTGCAGATTGCGGTTATAGGAGATCGTATTCTCGTGCTTGGAGATCAGCAGTGTTCCCGGGATCTCTTCATTGATCTTAAACTGCTTGATCCTGCCGTTGGCGATCAGATAGTCATTCAGTGCCGAGACGATCACATCGGGATCGATGCCCAGCAGATTGGATGCCGCATAGGCCGCCAGGATATTGTAGGCATTGAAGATCGTGTGGAAAGCCAGATCGATCTTGAAAGAACGGTTGACAGTGATAAAGCCTTTCCTGAGATCGATATCACTGATGACGTAATCCGGTTTGTGTCTCCTGAAACCGCAGCTCTTGCATTCATATTTGCCGACATGGGCAAAATGCCTGTACTCATAGACCATCTTCTTCTTGCATACAGGACAGTAGTAGCCGTCATCATAGACGCTCTCGCAGGTCTCACTGACATATTCATTGTCATCGATGCCGAACCATACGACTTCATTCTTGAACTGCTTTGACAAAGATGAAACCAGCGGATCATCAGTGTTGAGCACCAGTGTCATGCCCTCATGGATGGACTTTGCGATATCCTTCAGCACGAATTCCGGATGGCCGTTCCTGGTCATCTGGTCACGGTAAAGATTGTTGATGACATAATACCTGGGTCTGATATAGCTGAATATATACTTGGCATAGCGCTCATCCGCTTCGATCAGCAGCACGTCTTTTCTGAATTTGCCGCCTAATGAACAGTTCGAAAGGATCAGTGTCGTCACACCTTCGATCTGATTGGATCCCTCATAATTGTAAGCAACGCTCTTTCCCGCCTTTTCGATGACCGAATGGATCATCTCGACAGTCGAAGTCTTGCCGTTGGAACCGGTGACAGCGACGATGTCATCAGGCAGAACGATCCTTGACAGAATGTCAGGACAGATCTTCAGCGCCAGCTGTCCGGGAAAACTTGAGCCTCTGCCGAAATATTTGCAGATCGCCTTTGTCAGTTTGCAGATGATGATAGCCAGGAACTTTTTCATACTTCAATTATACCGAATGAAAAAGAGTTATTCACTCTTTTTCTAACATACGATCGAACCGATCTCCATATCCGAAGATACGAGTTCAAGTTCTTCCTTGCCGTCTTTTTCTTTGACAGCACTTAACAGCATGCCGTTGGACTCCAGACCTCTGATCTTTCTGGGCTTGAGGTTGAGCACAGCGATGACCTTTCTGCCGACCAGTTCTTCCGGCTTGTAGAATTCAGCCACACCGGAGAGGATCTGTCTCTGCTCATAGCCGAAGTCGACATTGAAGACCAGGATCTTGTCGGCATCCGGATGCTTCTTGCATTCAAGGACCTTGCCGACGACCATCTCGACTTTATCGAAATCTCCAAATTCGATCTCAGGCTTGTGCTCGACCTTCTCTTCAGGCTGATCCAGATACGCATGGACCTCTGCCATCGTCTTTTCCGGATCCAGTCTGCCAAACAGCGGTTCGGGCTTGTCTGTCACCTTGCTGCATTCATAGTTGCCGAATGACAGCAGAGAATCATAGTCTCTTCTTGCGGTATTGAGCTGCTCGAATACCTTTCTGCTGGTCTCGGGCATGACGGGTTCCATCAGGACGGCACCGAAGCGGATGCCTTCCAGCAGGTTGTATAAGACGGTGTTCAGACGCACTCTGTCACTTTCATTCTTCGCGAGAGTCCAGGGTGCCGTCTCATCGATATACTTGTTGCATCTTCTGAACAGCTCCATGATCGCTTCGATCGCATCGCCGACACGCAGCTCCGCCATCTTTTCTTCCACGATCTTGGGTGTGGCAAGGATGGTCTCCTTGAACTCCTTATCCAGTTCCGTTTCCTCAAAGATACGCGTCAGCTGACCGCCGAAATACTTGTTGGTCATCGCGATCGTACGGTTCACGAGGTTGCCGTAGACATTGGCCAGATCGGAATTGATCCTTTCGATCCCCAGTTCCCAGGTGATCGTTCCGTCCTGGGCAAACGGCATCTCATGCAGGACATAGTAACGGACGGCATCGACTCCGAAGAACTTTGCAAGATCATCGGCGTAGATCGCATTGCCTCTTGATTTGGAAATCTTGTCTTCTCCCACCAGCATCCAAGGATGACCGAAAACCTGCTTGGGCAGAGGTACATCCAGTGCCAATAACATGATCGGCCAGTATAAGGTATGGAAACGGATGATGTCCTTACCGATCAGATGCAGATCAGCCGGCCAGTATTTTTTATACAGTTCGCCGTGGTTGCCGTCCACGTCATAGCCAAGGCCTGTGATATAGTTGCTTAAAGCATCGATCCAGACATAGACGACATGCTTGGGATCGAAATCGACCGGAACGCCCCACTTGAAGGAAGTGCGGGAAACACAGAGATCCTGCAGACCGGGCTTCAGGAAGTTGTTGATCATCTCATTCTTTCTGGATTCCGGCTGAATGAATTCATCGTGTTCCTCGATATACTTTTCCAGGATCTTCTGATATTTGCTCAGCTTAAAGAAGTAGGATTCCTCCTTTTCTTTGTGAACCTCTCTGCCGCAGTCGGGACACTTGCCGTCGACCAGCTGGGAATCGGTCCAGAATGACTCACAGGGAGTGCAGTACCAGCCCTCGTATTCGCTCTTGTAGATGTCGCCCTGATCATAAAGCTTCTTGAAGATCTTCTTGACCTGTGCCTCATGATCATCATCCGTCGTACGGATGAAACGGTCATAGGAAGTATTCATCAGATCAAAAATACGCTTGATCTCAGCTGCCTGGACATCAACGAATTCCTTTGGGGTCATGCCGGCCGCTTTGGCCTTTTCCTCGATCTTCTGACCGTGCTCATCGGTGCCGGTCTGAAAATAGACGTCATAGCCCAGCATCCTCTTGTATCTGGCGATCGCATCCGCCATGATGATCTCATAAGTGTTGCCGATGTGCGGTTTGCCGCTGGCGTAGGCAATAGCCGTCGTGATGTAATACTTACCCTTATTCTCCATAAATACCTCCCTGAAAAACAAAAAAGGTGATTCCAAGGGCGCTGAAAAGCGCGGTACCACCTTTACTTATCACTTCATTCCCTTAACGCGGGATCACGTTTCGCCCTACATATCGAACAAAATGTTCAGGATCCATCTTCGCTCATCCTTTCTGTCTTCTTTCACCTGCCGAAGACTCTCTGCAAGATCAGATCAGCGATCTATCCGTCATAACAATCTTATTCTATCACATCCGTCAAGTCTTTAACTGCCTTTCCTGAATTTTGCGATCAGGACATTGGCAGTGATGTTGCCTGTGACGTTGAGTGTCGTATATAACATATCCAGGATCTTGTATAGACCGGAATAAAAACCGATGAAATCCAAAGGAATGCCCAAAAGCTGCAGATACGTTGCACCGATCACGACGCCTCCGTTGGGGATGCCCGGTGCCGACATGTTGATCAGCAGGGCCGAGACAGCCATCAGCAGATACAAAGGCAATGAGATTTCAATCTGATACATCCTGCTGCAGAACAGACCCAGCAGGGCAAAGGACACGGCACCGCCGCACATGTGGATCGTACAGCCAAGAGGCGATACGATGTCGACGACTTCGTCGGGCACACCGAATTCTTCCTTGCAGACCTTCATCGTCGTCGGCAGCGTTGCCGCCGAAGAACAGGTCGTCAGCGATACCAGCCAGACTTTATAGACTTTCTTCAGATATGCGGCAGGAGAAATACCCGCAAAGATCCATACCGGCAGCATCATGATCACGATGATCGTACATAAACCGCCCAGATAAGCCATCGCGATATACTTCAGTCCCACGCCGATGATCACGGCACCGTAGCTGGCGACCGTATTCGAGATCAGCGCAAACACCGCCAGCGGCGTCAGATACATGATATATTCCAGGATCTTGAAGAAAACGTCCCTGATAATCTCGATATCCTCGGCGATCCTTTCCCCCTTCTTCACCTGATTTAAGGCAATGCCCAGTGCATAGGCAAACAGGATGATCGCAAACAGCTTCGTATCCGCAAAGATCGAAACGATGTTGCCGGGGAAGAGATTGACGATGATATCCTGTACGCTTAAAGACTGAGCCGTTCCGTTCCAGTCGGTCGCCGGAAAGGAGAAACCCTTTGCCGGATCGATCAGAACGACCAGCAGCGACATCAGCAGATAAGTCGCCAGGAACATCGCCATGTAGGTGATGATTGCCTTGCTCAGTCTGCTGTCTTTGCGCTTCGCGGAATGATAGATCGTCGGAACGATGCTGGTAAAGACGACCGGTCCGATCAGGAATTTCAGCAGGTTGATGTAGATCGTACCGATGAAAGAAATTGAAGACACAAAAGACTTCACCGTCAGACCGGCGATGATGCCTAAAAGCAGCATGATCAGTGTCAGTATGCTGATGTTCTTCTTCATCTTTTTTATATCTGTGACTTCAGGTACGCAAACAGGAAATCATTGATCTCCCCGTTCATGACCTTGTCCACATTCCCTTCTTCGTAGTTTGTGCGGTGATCCTTCACCAGTGTATAAGGACAGAAGATGTAGGATCTGATCTGGGAACCCCATTCGATCTTACGCTGTTCGCCTTTCAAAGCTCTTTTCTCATTTTCTCTGTCCTCAATAGCCTTCTGATACAGCTTGGCTTTTAAGATCGAAAGACACTTCTCCCGGTTGAGGATCTGCGATCTTTCGGACTGCGAGAAAGCCATCAGTCCGGTCGGGATATGTTTCATCCTGACGGCCGAGTCGGTCTTGTTGATATGCTGACCGCCGGCTCCGGAAGAACGCATCGTATCCACTTCCAGGTCCTCATCCCTGATCTCGATCTCGATCTCATTGTTGAACTCCGGCAGCACTTCCACCGACGCAAAAGAGGTATGTCTTCTCTTGGAAGCGTCAAACGGCGAAATCCTCACCAGACGGTGGACACCGCTCTCTCCCTTGAGATAGCCGTAGGCCATATCGCCCTTGATCGCCACCAGGCAGGACTTGATGCCGGCTTCATCCGCCTCTTCATAGGAGATCACCTCAAAGCCGTAGCCGTTGTTCTGTGCATAGCGCTGATACATCCTGAAAAGCATCTCCGCCCAGTCCTGCGATTCCGTACCGCCGGCACCCGGATGGATCTCCAGCAACGCATTGGAATGGTCGTAATCATTGGACAGAAGGACCTTGATCTCAAAGTCCTCAAAGTTCCTGTTGACTTCTTCATATTCCTCTTTCAGCAGTTCGAAAAGCTCGGCATCGTAGTTTCTGTTAAGCTCATCGAGTTCAGACAAAAGACCTTCAATACCTGTTTCGTTCTGAACATATCTGTTCTTCAGATCCTTCAGCTTATTGAATTCCTTGATCACATTCTGAGCCTTCTTCTGATCGGACCAGAACGTCTCTTCATTCTGTTTTTCTTCCAGCTGCTTCAGCTGTTCATCGATCGCAGCTAAGTCAAAGAGAGTCGCCTAAATCTTTTAACTTCTTTAAGGAAGTGTTCAGGCTTTGTTTCATTTCATAAATTTCCATATTTATTTTTCCTTTATCACGATCTTGAGATTGTTGCAGAAAGTCACAACATCCGAAGAGATCGTATTCATCATATTTTCAAACAGTTCATAACCCTCTTCGACATAAGCCTGCAGAGGATTGTTCTGGGCATAGGAACGCAGATGGATGCCTTCCCTTAACTTGGACATGACATCGATATGGTTCTGCCAGGCGCGGTCCATCAGCCTCAGGACCATGGTCCGCTCCACCGGCATGATCTGCTTCTTGACCGGCTTGATCTTGTTTTCATAGGCACCGAAAGAGGCATCCAGACACTTCTGCATCGTTTCTTCTTTCCCGAGTCCTTCGATATCGGACAATACGAAGTTGTTCAAGCCCATCATGTTCAGACGCTTGACGATATCTTCGTAATCGATGATCTCCTTCTTGCCGTCAATGACGGTATTGGATTCAACGAGATTTTCCATGACTCTTGAGAACATGTTTTCAACCACGGAATGGATATCCTCGTTTTCCAGGATGAAGTTTCTCTGCGCATACATCGTCTCACGCTGCTGACGCATGACATCGTCATAGTCCAGCAGGGCTTTACGGATATCGAAGTTCAGGCCTTCAACTCGCTTCTGTGCGGAAGAGATGGCCTTGGTGACTGTCTTGTTTTCGATCGGGATATCGCCCATCTGGGCAAACAAAGTCGAGATCCTGTCGGATCCGAAACGGACCATCAGTTCATCTTCCAGAGAGACATAGAAACGGGAATAACCCGGATCGCCCTGTCTTCCGGAACGTCCTCTGAGCTGATTGTCGATACGTCTGGATTCATGACGCTCGGAACCCAGAACCACCAGACCTCCCAGTTCCCTTGACTTGTCCGTCAGCTTGATATCGGTTCCACGGCCGGCCATGTTGGTGGCGATCGTTACCGATCCCTCTCTGCCGGCTTTGGCGATGATGTCGGCTTCTCTGGCATGGTTCTTCGCATTGAGCACTTCATGTCTGATCCGGGCCTGTTTGAACATCCTGGAGATCAGTTCCGAAGGCTCAACAGAGATCGTGCCGACCAGGACAGGCTGGCCCTTGGCATAGAGCTCCTTGACCTCTTCCAGCAGAGCGTTGTACTTGGCGCGCTTGGTCCCGAAGACCAGATCAGGATAGTCCACTCTGGCGACCGGCTTGTTGGTCGGGATCT
>JAEEGI010007177.1_pt1 | contig 24990 bp, 19 predicted proteins | sample 8958751 | NCBI WGS metagenome assembly JAEEGI01 (sample SAMN16246545, study PRJNA631951) | gut metagenome | biome: gut microbiome; feature: rumen; material: KS-attached | host: Bos | place: Iran: Karaj | collected 2018-10
TTCCGGCCGACGACGGTCTACAACGACTCCCTCTACGCACTCAAGAAGTTCAACATGAAGGATCCCGCCCTGTGCCTGGCCCGCAAGACCGACGTGGAACTGAACCTTTTCCGGGAGAAACCCTCCAAGCAGTTCATCGTGAAGAAGGAACGCGTGGGACTCCGGACGGCATACCTGACCTTCATGGCCCCCGGAGCCAACATCCACTCCATGAGAATCAAGGGGTTGCCGGAGGAAAAGCTGATCTCCCAGTTCAATCCCCAGAAAGACAGCCTCGAACTGTGGGTGAATGACCAGCGCAAGATGCCGGATACGCTCCACCTGCTCATCAATTATGACAAGACTGACACCCTGGGGAAACTGGTACCGACGGACGAGACGGTCAAGCTGGCTTTCGACAAGAAGGTAAAGGCCGAGATGCAGAAGAGTTCGCAGAAGAACGTCAAGCACGAGGACACCATCGCCGTATTCAAGGGGGAAGTCGATCCCACCACCGTCGAGCAGTACGGCTTCCGCCTGGAGTTCAAGTACCCCCTGATCCAGGAGGCCTGGGATTCGCTCCGGTTCCGTTCCGTGAATCCCCGCCAGCAGGAGAAGCGGGAGCGTTTCAAGGTGACAAGGGATCCCGACAATCTCCGCCTCTATACCGTGATGCCCGTCGAGAAACTGCAGGACGGCTTCGAGTACTTCCTGAAGGTCCCTTACCGGAAGTTCCGGGATGTCAACGGCTATTACAACGACAGCACCGAGCTGAAAGTGTCGCTTCCCAAGGATGAAAAGCTGAGCACCATCTCCCTGGAGATGTCGAAAGTGAAAAGCCGCTACATCATCGACCTGCTCGGCGAGAAGCGGGACAAGGTCATCCGCAGCTTCATCATCGATTCCGACCAGACGGTCGTCTTCCCCTATGTCAAGGCCGGCAAGTACTGCATCCGGATGACGGAAGACCGGAACAGGAACGGCCTGGTCGATACCGGAAACCTCCTGGAGCACCGGCAGCCGGAAAAGGTCAAGTTCTTCAAGATCAAGGACCAGTTCCTGATCGACATCCCCGAACGGACCGAGTATGAACAGAAAATCGACATGGAGGAACTGTTCAAATGAGTAAGAAGATCCTGCTGACCCTGCTGGCGGCCCTGGCCGTCCTTCCTCTCTGCGCCCAGGGAAAGAAAAAGCACATCGATCCGGACCAGGAGTTCTTCCATCTCCCGGATTCCGTGACGGACGAGTATCTGGACAACATGAGCCTGGTCAACCGGGCCAGGATCAACGATTATTGGATCGTTGGTGTGCACGGCGGCGTTTCCCTGGAGCATGGTTACTTCAATCCCCCGCGTACCGTCAGTTTCTATCCGCAGCTGCCGGTGTACGGTTTCTCGGTCACCCGGTATGCGACGATGATGAACACCTTCCCGATGGTGGGGATGGAAGTCGGTTTCCAGCACAATTTCGAGGGTTACAACTTCAAGGAATATGAGATTGAAGGAATTACCTACCGCCAGACCATCGACGGGGCCTACGAGGCCTATATGGAGGTTCCAGAAGCCTTCCTCCTGAGCCATTTCCATTTTGACATGGGCCAATACGTCAAGATCATGGCCAAGGCCGGCATGTACGGGGGCTACCGGATGAACATCACCCGGATCGGTCCCCGGGTCCGGGAAGAGATTGTCAATGAGTTCCTGGAAACGGACCGGCGATGGACGTACGGTGTCCAGGGCGGTCTCGGACTGGGTCTCATGCTGGATCCGTTCGAGTTCCACCTGGGGCTCCAGGTCAAATGGGGCTGGTCGTCTTTCTATCAGCCCGATGTTGCGAGTCCCTACTATTACCGCTTCGCCTATCCCCTGGATGGCGCTGTCACTTTCGGAGTCTATTACCAGCTGACGCCCCGCCGCGGACACACCAAGGGCAAACTGCGCCGGATGGCGCGTGAGATGGTGGCCGAAGAAATGGAATCTAACGAGCCTTAAAGGATGGAAACCAGAGTAGTCAGGGTGGGTGATGTCCTCATCGGAGGGTCCCACCCGGTCGTCGTCCAGACGATGTGCAATACCCATACGTATGATGTGGAAGCCACTGTCGCCCAATGCCTTCGGCTGGCCGCTGCCGGATCGGAGCTGATCCGCATCACGGTCCCCGGCCTGCAGGATGTCCCCCATGTCCGGGAAATCAAGGCACGGCTGCGTGCTGCCGGCTGCCATGTCCCGCTGGTCGCGGACATCCATTTCTCCTCCGAGACGGCCATTGCCGTGGCTTCCGTCGTGGAAAAGGTCCGGATCAACCCGGGCAATTTCCACAAGGACCATGATGAGGCCCGCCGGCAGTTCGCCCGTTTCCTGGAGGAATGCAAGCGTTGCGGGACGGCGATCCGGATCGGCCTGAACCACGGCTCCCTGGGCAGCTATATCGTGGACCGTTTCGGGAATACGCCGAAAGCGATGGCCCTGGCTGCGATGGAGTGGATCGAGATGTGCATCGAGGCGGATTTCTATGAGGTCGTGGTTTCGCTGAAGGCCAGCAATACGGTCGTCATGATCGAAGCTTACCGGGAACTTGCCCGGATGATGCAGGAAAGGGGTGTCGTCTTTCCGCTCCATGTGGGTGTGACGGAGGCTGGTAACGGGGACTCCGGCCGCATCAAATCCTGCGTCGCGATTTCCACCCTTCTCTCGGAGGGAATCGGCAATACGGTCCGTGTATCGCTTACGGAGCCTCCGGAAAATGAGATCCCTGTCGCAATGTATTTGGCTGCGAGGTACTCGGGGGCACCTGCCCCTGAACTCCCCGAACGGGAAAGCATTGTTTTGAAAGCCGCCTGCGACTATGGCAAGCCCTTGCTGGACAGGACGATCGATTCGGTGGCTTTCCCGGAGCTGGATCCTTCTTTCGCCGCATACCTGGCCGATGAACTGCTTCAAGCCTGCCGCCGGAAGTTCTACCGCCCAGAATATATCGCCTGCCCCGGTTGCGGACGGACGATGTACAACCTGCAGGAAGCCTTTGAGGCCGTCAAGGCCAGGACCGGTCACCTGAAGGATGTCGTCATCGCCGTGATGGGCTGCATTGTCAACGGTCCCGGCGAGATGGCCGACGCCGACTGGGGCTATGTCGGGGAAGGTGGCGGCAAAGTGACCATCTATCGGGGAAAAGAACCGGTCCTCCGGCACATCCCGGATTCCGAAGCCGTTGACAAATTGGTTGAACTTATTGAATCAGAACGATGAAACGAACGATCTTGCTCCTCCTGGGCCTGCTTGTCACCTCCCTCGCCTTCGCCCAGAAATCGACCTATATGGTCGCCCAGCGTGACACGTGTGACTTGTTTATGGATGTTTACGAACCAGCCGTCATTCCCGGCGATACGTTGCAGCGTCCGACCATCCTGTTCGTCTTCGGAGGCGGCTTCATCATGGGCCAGCGGGACGATCCCTGGGTGCTCCCCTGGTTCAAACTCCTGAATGAGAACGGTTATCGCGTGGTCTCCGTCGACTATCGGCTGGGACTCAAAGGTGTCCCGATGAGGTTCGACCTGTTCCACTTGATCCAAAGCGCGAATTACACCAAGAAGGCCGTCGACATGGGGGTCGAGGATGTGTTTGCCGCTGTCCGCTATCTGGCTGACCATCAGGAAGAATTAGGGGTTGACATGGACAACATCGTCATTTCGGGCAGCTCGGCGGGCGCGATGATTTCACTCTCCTCCGAACTGGAGGCCTGTAACCGGACCGTCCGGGCGGCCATCCTTCCGGAAGGGTTCCATTTCGCCGGCGTGATGTCCTTTGCGGGCGCCATCATGTCCGATTCCGGCAAACCTGAATACAAACGGACCCCGTGCCCTCAGCTGCTCATCCATGGCACCGAGGACGGCGCCGTCGCTTACGAAAAGATGGGATTCGGCCGCTGGGGCATGTTCGGCAGCAGCTATCTCGTGGAGAAAGTCCTGGAGCCTGCCGGCTATCCCTATCAAATCTACCGGTACGTGGGACACACGCACGACATGGCGGCCAACATGATGGCCAACTGGCCGGAAGAAAAGCGTTTCCTGGAAGTTTCCGTGATGGGCGGGAACAAGCTGGTCATCGACTGCTCCATCAATGATCCGACGATGCCCGTCCTGGGCTCTGCGTCGGTCACGTTGGACGATATCTATTGATTATTCCGGGAGGTAGGCGATTACGGATTCCACCGCCTTGACCTTGTCCCCCAACTTGACCTGGATGTCGGCGTCAAGCGGCAGAAACATGTCGATGCGGGAACCGAACTTGATTACGCCGCACTGGTCTCCCCTGTTCTCCATGTTGCCGGGCTCGGAATAGCAGACGATCCGGCGTGCGAAGGTACCTGCGATCTGCTTGAAGAACACTTCCCCGTACTTGTTCTGCAGACAGCTGGATGAGTGCTCGTTCAGTTCGGACGACTTGGGGTGGAAAGCCAGCAGGTACTTCCCCGGGTGATACTTGTAATAGGTGACCTTTCCGTTCACTGGCCAGAAATTGCAGTGGACATCGAAGAAGTCCATATAGACGGAAACCTGGATGCATTCCCGCTGCAAATATTCCTTTTCGAACACTTTCTCGACAATGACCACTTTTCCGTCGGCCACGGAAGTCACCATCCGGTCGTTCTCATAGTCCGGCACGGTCCGGTTCGGGACCCGGAAGAACCAGGTGATGAAACACATGAAGACAATAAGGATGGCCGAAATCGGAATGGAGATCCACGGGTTGTGGATGAAGCGTGCATTCAACCAGATGAGGATGGCGCAGATGCACCAGGCGATGAGGATCGTCTCGTAGGAGTCTTTGTCGATGCGGATGCTTCGGATCAGTCGCTTCATAGGATAAGGTTAAAGCAAGCCGATGATTACCAGATAGATGACGCCGGCCGGAATGGCGAACAAGGCGCTGTCGAAACGGTCCAGCATGCCGCCGTGCCCGGGAATGATGTTGCCGGAGTCCTTGATTTCGCACACCCGCTTCCACTGGGATTCGAAAAGGTCGCCGAATACGCCGGCCACGTGCATGATGATGGAGAGGATGACGGCATGGTACCAGGGATAAGTCCACAAGCCCGTCCAGACCAGGATGAGACCGGCCAGGACGGCGAAAACGAGACCGCCCCAGAATCCCGCCCAGGTCTTTTTCGGGGATACGCTCTCGAAGAGTTTCTTGCTGTACTTACCGAGCAGCATTCCGACACAGTAGGCGCCCACGTCAGAGGCCCAGATAATGATGAAGAAGGCGAGCATCGGGCGGCCGTCGAACTGGCCGGTCTGGTCAAAGACCACGAAGTTCGAAAGGGTAAGCGGTGCTGCAATGTACATCAGACCGGTGTACAGGAATGCGAAAAGCTTGAAATCGGCCTTGTCCTTCACCATCAGCGTAGAGACCATCAGCACGAGCAGGAGGACGGCCGTGATGCCGATGAGCCGGATATCCAGCCGGAAGGCCATGACGCAGAACAAGGTCAGGAACGAGCAGCATCCCAGTACGATCGCCAGGGCGCGGGTTCGCGGGAACACGCTCCCCATCGTCATGCGGTAAAACTCGTACAGCATCGTCACCATCATGAAGGTGAGCAGGAGGGCGTAGAGGTACTTGTCCAGAAGAAGGCCACCGATGACGATGGCCAGGAAACAGATTCCCGAGAGGGTCCTTTTGACTGTGTTATTCATTCACCGTATTATCTTCGGGCTCCTTGGCCGGTTCGGGCTGCTCCTCCTCCACAGGCTTCACCTTGGGACCGAGGATCCGCTCGATATCTTCTGCAAAGATAACTTCTTTTTCGAGAAGAAGCGCCCCCATCTGCATAAAACCGTCCTTGTGTTCCTCGATGAGACGGAAGGTGCGGTCGTGGACCTCCTGGACGATGGCCTTGACTTCTTCATCCATCAACTCAGCCGTCTTCTCGGAATAGGGTTTGGTCAAGTTGTAGCCGCGGGCGCCGGTGGAGTCGTAGAAGGATAGATTCCCGACCTTCTCGCTCATGCCGTAGTACTGGACCATGCTGTAGGCCATGCCTGTCATGCGCTCCAAGTCGTTCAAAGCGCCCGTGGAAGGCTCTCCATTCAGGATTTCCTCCGCGACGCGGCCGCCGATGAGGGCGCACATGCGGTCGATCATCACACTGCGGGACCAGTTCTTCCTCTCTTCCGGAAGGTACCAGGTCAGACCGAGGGCATTGCCGCGCGGGATGATGCTCACCTTGAACACCGGATCGGCATACGGGAGAAGCCAGCCCACAAGGGCGTGACCCGCTTCGTGGTAAGCCGTCGTCCGTTTCTCCGCCGGAGACATGATCGTGTTGTTCTTGCGCTCGAGGCCGCCGATGATGCGGTCCACGGCATCCAGGAAGTCCTGCTGACTCACTGTCGCGTGGTTGCGGCGGGCCGCTGTCAGGGCGGCCTCGTTGCAGACGTTCGCGATGTCGGCACCGGAGAAGCCCGGCGTATGCTTGGCCATGAACTCCACGTTGAAGTCGGGATCCACCTTGATTCCCCGCAGGTGCACCTGGAAGATTTCCTCGCGTTCCTTAAGTTCCGGAAGCTCGACATGGATCTGGCGGTCAAAACGGCCGGCACGCATCAGGGCCTGGTCCAGGATGTCCGCGCGGTTGGTGGCGGCAAGGACGATGACACCGGAGTTGGTGCCGAAGCCGTCCATCTCCGTAAGCAACTGGTTCAGCGTGTTTTCCCGCTCGTCATTGGAGGTAAAGCCACCGTTCTTCGCACGGGCGCGGCCAACGGCGTCGATCTCATCGATGAAGACGATACACGGGGCTTTCTCCTTCGCCTGCCGGAAGAGGTCGCGGACGCGGGAGGCACCCACGCCGACAAACATTTCCACGAAGTCGGAACCGGAGATAGAGAAGAAGGGGACGTTCGCCTCCCCTGCCACGGCTTTCGCCAAGAGGGTCTTTCCCGTTCCGGGAGGGCCTACGAGAAGGGCCCCTTTCGGGATCTTGCCACCAAGGGCCGTATACTTCTTCGGATTCTTCAGGAAGTCGACGATTTCCATCACTTCTTCCTTCGCGCCGTACAGGCCGGCGACGTCCTTGAAGGTGACCTTGACATCGTCTTTGTCGGCCAGCTTGCCGGTGGCTTTTCCCACGTTGAAGGGATTGCCCATCCCTCCCCCGGCGCCGCCCGCTCCGCGGTTCATGCCCCGGAACATCCACACCCAGAACAGGATGAGGAGCAAGGTCGGGAAAATCCACTGGGCCAATTCCGCCCAGGTGTGGTCGGCATTCTGGATGACGACCTTGAACTTGTCACCGACCGGCAGCGCCTCGTTCAGTTCGGCGAAACTCGCTTCCGGGTCGAATTTGGCGGAAACCAGGAAGTAGAAATGTGGCGCCCGCCGGGGAACGATGCCCCCCGGGAACTCGTCGGCATACTTGGCGAGGCGCTCGGGACGGACCTTGATCTCACCGCGGATGTCGTTCCGGACGAAGACGATTTCCTCGATATCCCCGGCCTGGGCCATGGTCTGGACCTCCTGCCATTCGATTTTCTGGGGGTCGGACGAATGCTGGTTGTTGAAAAGCAGCCAGCCGATGCCCAGGATGAGGAGCAGGTAGAACCAGGAAAAACTGAAGGAGAAGCTGAACCCCTTGCGTCCCTTCGGATCTTTTTTATTATCAGCCATTTATTCTGCAGACTTTTTGGATGCAGGCTTCCTGCGTTCCTGGTATTCCTTCCGGGGAACGTCGGCCCAGAGGTCCTCCAGGCGGTAGAAGTCGCGGTATTCCTTGAGGAAGATGTGGACGACGATGTTGCCGTAGTCCTGGATGATCCAGAAGTTGTTGCCCTCGCCCTGGGAGCGGTACAGGGTGTGCCCCTCTTCCTGCATCTTTTCGGCGATGTTGTCGGCGATGGCGCCGACCTGGGTCGTGTTGGAACCGTCACAGACCACGAAAAAGTCCGTGATGGCACCGTCCATCTTCCTGAGGTCGAGAGAAACGACATCCTGGCCCTTCTTGTCTATGATCGCATCGGCGATGAGCCGAAGGTCGTGAGTAATCATAAATCGGGATTAATTATTAAATTTGCACACAAATATAATCAAAATCCTGGCCAATGGAAAGCAAGACAAGGATAAAGTGGTTCGACTCCCTGGATTCGACCAACGACGAACTTCTGCGGCATCTTCCGATCTATGACAATTTGTCAGTCGTGGCGGCCGTGGAGCAGTTCGCCGGACGGGGACAGCGGGGAAACCGCTGGTTGTCGAAGCCGGGCGACAACCTCACCTTCTCCTTGCTGCTCAGGCCGGACGGGCTCCCTGCCCGGGACATCATGTCCATCACCTTCCTGGCCTCCGTCGTCATCCGGGACTGGCTCCGGGAAGAGGGAATTCCCGCCCTCATCAAATGGCCGAATGACCTCTACGTGGGAAACCGGAAGATCTGCGGGATGCTGATCGAGAACGGCTTTGCGGAAGGGCTGGTGGCCTGGTCCGTCATCGGCATCGGCATCAACCTGAACCAGACCCGTTTTCCCGGTGAACTGGTGAATCCGGTCTCCTTGAAGCGGATTACCGGGAAGGAATATGACCCCACGTCCGCCCTGGAACGGATCTGTCAGTTGTTCGAGATGCGTTTGCCTGCCCTGTCCGGCGACCGTGATCGCCTGTATGAGGATTACTGCGAAAGCCTGTTCCAAGCGGGTCTTCCCCGCCCTTATCGCGATCTTCTTACCGAAGAAGAATTCACGGGGACGATAAAAGGCGTCACCCGGGAGGGACGCCTTTTGATGGATCGGGACGGTACACTGGTTTCCTACGCGTTCAAGGAAGTGGGGTACATCCTCTGATGGCCGCGATGACGGCACCGGGATCTTCCGCCTTGAAAACGGCACTTCCCGCAACCGCGATGTCCACGCCAGCTTCCGCCAGTTTCCCGGCGTTGGACGGGGAAACGCCGCCGTCCACTTCGATCAGGGCGTGGCTGCCCTGCCGGACGATTTCGGCCTTCACCGCCCGCACGCGGCCGTAGGTGTCCTCGATGAATTTCTGCCCGCCAAAACCGGCGAAAACGCTCATCAGGAGGACATAGTCCACCGCTCCGAGATAAGGGAAGATCTTTTCCACGGGACAGTCGGGATTGATGACGATGCCGGGCTTCACGCCCCATTCCCGGATATGCTCGATCACCTGCCCGGATTCTTCCAGGGCTGCCTCATAGTGGAAACTGATCATTGCGGCGCCGGCCTTGGCGAAGCGCTCCACATACTTGTCGGGGTGGACGATCATCAGATGTACGTCCATCGGCTTCCGGGCTTCCCGGGCGATGGCTTCGACGACTGGGAAACCGAAAGAGATGTTCGGAACGAACGTTCCGTCCATGATGTCCAGGTGAAAGAAATCCGCATAGCGGTTTACCGTCTTCACGTCCCGGGACAAATGGAGGAAGTCCGCGGCCAGGATGGAGGGTGCTACCAGCATATCATTCAAAGTTGACGACGACATCGACCAGATGGTCGACGAATTTGTCCAGGGAGGCCAGTTCTAGTTTCTCGCCCGGGGCGTGTACGTTCCGGAGCGTGGGTCCGAAGGAAATCATGTCCAGGTCCGGGAACTTCTCCAGGAACAGGCCGCATTCGAGACCGGCATGGATCGCCTTGACCTCGGGATCCACCTTGAACAGTTTCCTGTAGGAGTCCACGGAGACCTTGAGGATGCGGGAATCCAGGTTCGGTTTCCAACCCGGGTATTCGCCGTGGTGCTCCACGTCGAAGGAGCCCAGGAAGAAGGCGGCTTCCACCCGCTCGGCCATCGCGTGCAACTCGGAAACCACGGAACTGCGCTGGCTTGTAACGACTTTGAGGACATCGCCTTCGATACGGACGGCCGCCAGGTTGGTGGACGTCTCCACCAGGCCGGGAATGTCCATCGACATCTTTTCCACCCCGTGCGGAACGGAGAGGAGGGTCATGATGATGTTGGCGGCGTCCCCTTCCTCGATGGGACGGATGGGACAGGCTTCCGGCTGGCAGGACATCCATACCCCCGGGTCGCTGGATTTGAATTCCGCCTGCAGGAGGGTTTCGAAGGCCTTGGCATCGGCTTCCCATTCAGGGATGTCGTCGGCGGGGACGGCGATGAAGGCTTCTGCCTCCCGGCAGATGGCATTGGGCTTGTTGCCGCCGCCGAGGGTAAGCAGCTGGAAGTCATATTGGAGCTCCGTGTACAGGAAACGGACGAGCTGGCGGAGGGCATTGAGCCGTTCCTTGTTGATATCGTCGCCGCTGTGTCCGCCCAGGCCGCCGGAAATCCGGATTTTCAGGGTCTTGTATCCTTTCCGGAGGGCTTCCCGCTTGAATTCGAAGGTGGCCGTGGTGTCCATCCCGCCGGCACAGCCCACGAACAGCTGTCCCTCATCCTCGGAATCCAGGTTGATGAGGGTCTTTCCCTCGAAGAAACCGGGTTCCAGGGCGAAGGCCCCGTCCATTCCCGTTTCCTCGGAGATGGTGAACAGGCATTCGAGTTTTCCGGTGGGAAGGTCGCTTGCCAGGAGGGCCAGACAGGCGGCGACGCCGATGCCGTCGTCGGCGCCGAGGGTGGTTTCCTTGGCGACCATCCAGCCGTCTTCGACCACGTAGGGAATCGGCTGGGTATGGAAATCAAAATCAAAGCTGGCGTTTTTCTCGCACACCATGTCCTGGTGGGCCTGAAGGACCAGCGTGGGAACGTTCTCCTTGCCGGGAGCCGCTTCTTTGACGATGACGACGTTGCCGGTCTTGTCCGTCCGGCAGACCAGACCGTGGTCTGCGGCGAACTGCTGGAGGAAGGCGGTCATCGGCTCCTCATGGCCGGACTCCCTCGGAATCCGGGTTATTTCCTTGAACAGGTCGAGTACGGTAGCAGAATTCATATCTACGCAATGAATGGTTGCGTAAATATAAGGAAAAAAAGGGAAAGAAGGAAATTTTAACGGCCCACCGGAACGGCAACCATTTCCTCGATGTCGGCAACGTATTGACGGAAAGCCTTGTCCGTGGACATCAGGTCCTGTACGGTCGTGCAGGCATGGAGGACGGTCGCATGGTCCTTGCCGCCGAGTTCCGAGCCGATGGTGGACAGGGAACAGTTCGGGATGAGGTTGCGGCACTCGTACATCGCGATCTGGCGCGCCTGGACGATCTGGCGCTTGCGGGATTTGGACAGCAGGATGTCACGGGTGATGTTGAAGTACTCGCAGACGGTGTTCACGATGAGCTCGATGCTGACGTCGGCCTGCTCTTCCCCGACTATCTTGCCGGTGAGTTTCTCCGCCAGCGAGACGGTGATTTCCCGATGGCCCAGGGTGGCGTTGGCGATCAGGGAGATGAGCGTACCTTCGAGTTCCCGGAAATTGGACTTGATCCGGGAGGCCAGGAAGGAGAGGACGTCGTCCCCGATGGAAACACCCTCACGGAAGGCACGGGCCTTCAGCATCGCGAGGCGGGTCTCATATTCGGGCCGGGAGAGTTCCACGGAAAGGCCCCACTTGAAACGGGAAAGCAGGCGCTCCTCGAAGTTCTTCAGGTCCACGGGGGCACGGTCGGAGGTGAAAACCAGTTGCTTACCGCTTTGGTGAAGGTGGTTGAACACGTTGAAGAACGCATTCTGGGAGCCTTGTCCGAGCAGGTCCTGGATGTCATCGACCAGCAGGACGTCGATCCGCATGTAGAAGGCCATGAAATCGACAAGCTTGTTGCCCTTCACGGCATCCATGTACTGGGTCTTGAACTCGTTGCCGGTAACATAGAGCACCACCAGGTCGGAGAATTTCTCCTTGACCGCGATACCGATGGCCTGGAGCAGATGCGTCTTGCCCAGTCCCGGACCGCCGAAGATGAACAGCGGGTTGAACGGAGTCTTGCCCGGAGCGAGGGAGATGTTCTCGCCGGCGTTGACGCCCATCTTGTTGCATTCGCCCTCGATGAGGTTCGCGAAGCAGTACACGGGATTCAGGCGCGGGTTGATCTGCAGGCGCTGGACACCCGGGAAAACGATCGGATTCGGGCTGGCGGACGGCTGGTACGTGCTGATGGCCACCGTCTTGTTGGTGGGGGTGAGGCCATGGGAGGCCGGGTAGACCATCGGTTTTTCCTCCTGTACCGGGCGCACCATATAATGAAGCTGGGCACCGGTGCCGATGGCACGCTTCAGGGTCATCTTGAGGAGATCCAGATAGGCGCCCTCGATGTAATCGCGGAAGAAGTCGGAAGGAACCTCGACGGTCAACGTGGATTCGACCAGTGAGACCGGACGGATCGGCTTGAACCACGTATTGAACTTCTGCGGCTCAATGTTGTTGGCAATGATCTGCAGACAGTTGTTCCATACGGCAATATGTCTTTCTGGTCCGGTCATAAGGATTTTCAATCGAATCGGGAATGCAAAATTGGGGGAAAAAATCTTGATAACAAATTTAATTTGCTATTGCATTTGTCGAATTTTTCTTTTTCTTTATTATTGAAAAGACCGGAAATTGACTCGTTTTCTATATTTCTAATTTTCAATAAGTTGCGGCGTGAAAATCCCCGTTTAGCCTTATGGCAAAAGGATTGAATATTAGAATTATTCCAATTTACTGAAACCGCGGAAAAACTCCTTTATACCTTATTGCAAAAGGGAAAAATCAATGGATGCGCGTCAGCGTTTCCCCTTCTTTTTTCGCAATGAAGCAGCCGGGATATTTTGGGGAAATTTCTTTGAACCGTTCGCGTACCTTTTCCAGCGAACCGTCCGGGACCAGGAGGTATTTGTAGAGATTGCCCACTTTCACCTCCATGGACTCGTAGCCCTTGAAGAACGAGTCACCGGAAGACATCCGGCGTGAGGTCGCGAGAACCTGGATTCCATACACCGTGCTCCCCTCCTCCGGCTTCACGACAGCCAACTCATTCTCAGGCTTGGCTTCCGCCACAGGGGCCGGTTTTGCCGTGGATGCAGTACTTCCGGTAGAGTGGTCATACCGGTTCTTGAAAGTGGAGAACGCCTTCAGCAGGTTGCCGGCGATCTGGTCCCGCCCTTCCACCGAACGCATGGCGGCGAGATCCTTGTCATTGGAAATGAACCCGACTTCCACCAGCACCGAAGGCATCGTCGTCCGCCACAAGACCCAGAAAGGGTCCTGGGAGACACCGCGGTTCCGGGTGATCGGCCCGCCTTTCATCGCATCGGCGACATCGGAGGCGAAGATCAGGCTGTGCTCCAAATGGGCGTTCTGCATCAGGGAGAAGAAGATATAGGACTGCGGGTCGGAAGGGTCGAAGCCCTGGTACTTGGTCTTGTAGTCGTCCTCGAGCAGGATCACGGAGTTTTCCCGTTTGCACAGTTCGAGGTTTTTGCTGAAAAGGTCATTCCCCTGTTGGGAGGACTGGCCGAGGCAGTGGATGGAATAGCCGTTGGCCGAAGTGCCCTTGTCCTGCGCATTGATGTGGATGGAGACAAACAGGTCGGCGCCGGCATTGTTGGCGATGTCCGCCCGTCCGCTGAGGGTCACGTACTTGTCCTCGTTGCGGGTCAGGATGACCTTCACGTCGGGATAAGCCTCGCGGATCTTCCGGGCGAAACGCTGCGAGATATCGAGGGTAAGACTCTTCTCGTAGGTTTTCTTGTCCCGGCTGATACATCCGGAGTCGTGACCGCCGTGTCCGGGATCGATGACGACCGTCGAAAGTTTCAGCCTGTCCTGGGAGCGGGCGGGAATCGGCACTATGCTTGCAAGGAAGAGGGCGGCTTCCAGAAGCAGAATGGGGCGGAAACAGGTCTTCATCGTCTCTCCGTTTTGAATTGAAGGAAAATTATAGTAATTTTGTCGATTGCAAATATAAGCAATTTGGATAGAATTTGGAAATACTTCGCGGTGCTTGTACTCGCCATCGTCCTGGGACAGGAAATCACTTCCGCCCAGCGTCCGCGTCGCAACCGCAACCGGGAAGAGCCCGTCCGGGACACGGCGGCGGTCGTCCTTCCAGATTCCGTCATCGCCCGCCACAGGGCCGACTCCATCGCCCGGCGCGATTCCCTGGACCTCCTGGATAAGAGTTCCCTGGACCGCCCCGCCTTCTCCACGGCGAAGGACTCCATCATCACCGAGTTCACCGGCGGCGAGCGCAAGATCTACTACTACGGCGGCGCCACCGTCACCTACCAGGACATGACCCTCACGGCGGACTACATCGAATATGACATGAAGACCAACACGGTCTATGCCCGCGGCCGGAAGGACGAGACGACCGGAGAGTGGGTGGGACAGCCCGAGATGACCCAGGGCAAGGCCACCTACAAGATGGAGGAGCTGCGGTACAACTTCGATTCCCGGAAAGCGCGCATCACCAACATGATCACCCAGGAATCGGAAGGCCTCCTGCAGGGGCAGAAGATCAAGATGATGCCGGACCAGTCCGTGAACATGGAAAAGGGTATGTACACGGTCTGCGACCTCGAGCATCCGCACTATTATATGAAACTGTCGATGGCCAAGGTCATCACCCAGCCGTCCCAGAAGACGGTTTTCGGCCCGGCTTTCCCGGTCATCGCGGACGTGCCCATCCCCATCGGCCTTCCTTTCGGATTTGTTCCGCAGAAACCCACCCGCGCCACCGGCCTCCTGATGCCGACCTTCGGTGAAGAGGTGGCCCGTGGTTTCTTCGTCCGGGACGCCGGTATGTATTTCGTGCTCGGCGACTATTTCGACCTCTCCCTGACCGGCAGTTATTACACCCTCGGATCCTATGCCGTGGACATCAACTCCCGGTACAAGGTCAACTACAAGTTCAACGGAAACTTCTCCCTGACGTACTCCAATGACCAGACCGGTGAAAAGGGCAGCGCGGACTTCCGCCAGTCCAAGAACTTCGGTCTCAAATGGTCCCACACGCAGGACTCCAAGGCCCATCCCGGAACGACCTTCAGCGCTTCCGTGAACTTCTCCAGCCCTTCCAACAGCAAGTATAATTCCCGTTCCGTGGATGAGGCGCTGCAGAACCAGGTGTCGTCTTCCATCTCTTATTCGCATAACTGGAACGGCAAGTTCAGCCTGTCGGTCAACGCCCTGCACAACCAGAACTCCCGGGACTCCAGCTATTCTTTCACCCTGCCGAACATTACGTTCTCCGTAACCCGTTTCTACCCTTTCAAACAGAAGAACCGGGTGGGCAAGGAAAGGTTTTACGAGAAGATTTCCTTCGGCTATTCCACCTCCTTCCAGAACAAGATCAACTTCAAGATGCGGGATATGCAGGATTACGTGTACAACCCTGACGGCTCGTACATGGTGGATCCGAATACCGGTTTCCGCGTCAAGGAATTCGGGGACTCCCTGGCCACCAAAGCACTGGAGCGCCTGACCAACGGCATGGGGCACAACTTCCAGATCGGCCTGCCCAATTTCACCCTGCTCAAGTATCTGAACGTTACGCCCAGTGTCAACTACGGAATGAACTGGATGTTCAACAGCGGAAGGCAGTTCCTGGAACCCGAATATGATGCGGAAGGGAACCCGGTGATGGTGAAGGGATCGGATGGCAGCATGGTCCAGGCGCAGCGGGTCGTGACCGATGCCGGGCGTGCCTTCAATGCCTTCGGGGTTACCCATACCTATTCCGGCAGCATGTCGATGAGCACCCGCATCTACGGTATGTTCAATTTCGGCAAGCACCGGAAGGTCCAGGCTATCCGGCATGTGATTACGCCGTCGATGTCCATGTCGTTCAGCCCGGAGAAAGGAACGGGCTTCAACGGCTGGCGTACCCTGGACGGTTATTATGACAAGCGGGGAACGTATCACCAGGAGACAATGTACAATATCTACAGCGTCTCCGGCCATCACAATTCCGTCTCCCCTCCCGGACGCGGAAAGACCGGCAGTATGTCATTCTCCTTCGGCAACAACCTGGAGGCGAAGGTCCGCGACCTCCGGGACACCACCGGAACCGGTTCCAAGAAGGTCAAGCTCATCGACCAGCTGACGCTCAACGGAAGCTACAATTTCCTGGCGGATTCCCTGAAGATGTCCAATATCGGCGTCAGCATGTCCACCTCCCTGTTCGGCAAACTCAGCGTCAGCGGCAACCTCAATTTCGACCCGTATGCCATCAATGAGAAGGGACAGAAGATCAACCGGTACAACATCGTCGCGACCGGTCATCTCCTTCGGCTTACCAATGCCAGTGCTTCCCTTTCCTATTCCCTGAACGGCAAGGGCACGATCAACGGTAATGACGGCACCAAGTCCGGTAGCGGCGGGAGCTCTTCAGGCAGCAGCGATGCGAATTCCTACCGGCGGATCTATTACCACCCCATTACGGGTGAATACATCCCCGGCGGTTACGTGTACTATATGAACCCGAACGCGCCCTGGTCCCTGAACTTCAGCTACAGTTTCAATTACGCGAAGAGCTATCAGTACACGAACAACCAGCTGATCGCGAACAAGAAGTTCACCCAGACGGTCAATATGTCCGGCAATCTCAAGCTGACACCCCGGATGAGCATCCAGGCCAGTTCCGGCTTCGATGTCATGGCCATGAAGATCACGACGACGCAGATCAGTGCGACCTATGACCTGCACTGCTTCAACATCGCCGTATCCTGGGTGCCTACCGGACAGTGGAAATCCTACAGTTTCCGCATCGCCGCCAATGCCTCCGCCCTGGCCGACCTGCTCCGTTACAAGAAGAGTTCGAGCTTCATGGACAACATGCTCCGCTAAGGGCATATTTTGCATTCTTGTTTTTTTTCATTATCTTTGCACTGCTTTCCCGGTCGGGAGAGTCCCCATTTTTGAATCTATTTTTTTATTTCTATGCCCCATAGTTATCTGGAATTGAATAACATGAGCGAAGAGCAGCTCAGAGCCGTGGCAGAAGAGCTTCAAATCAAGAACGCCAAGAAAATGAACCTGCAGGACCTGGGTTTCGCCATCCTGGACGCTCAGGCGGTCATTGAGGCGCAGAAGCCCGTGGAAGACAAGGAAAAGACCCGCAAGCGCGGCCGTCCTGCCAAGAAGAAAGAGGAAAAGCCCAGGCAGGAGAAACCGGCCGAGGCACCAAAGGCTGAAGAGGCTCCCGTAACGGAAGCGAAACCCGCTGAGGAAAAGACGGCATCGCCGAAAAAACGTGGCCGGAAGCCGAAGACCGCGCAGCCTGAGGCCGCCAAGCCTGCCGAAGAAGCACAGGCTCCCGCCACCGCGGAGAAACCGGCAGAGCCCGCCGAAGAGGCTCAGAAGCTGCCGGAGCAGAAACCGGCGAAGCAAAAGCGGACCCGCGTCAAGAAAACGGTCGAACCGGTGAATGTCGAGGAGTCCCCCGTTGTGGAAGCCGCTCCCGAAGCCCCTGCCGTAGACGGGAAACAGTTCATCCACAGCCTCTTTGACGAATTGAACCAGGACGAGGCCCAGCAGCAGGAAAAGGCCCAGGAGCGCCAGCAGCGGAAGGCCCAGAAGGAGCAGCAGCGTCAGCAGCAACAACAGCAGCAGCAGAAGCCCCAGCGCGTGGAATTCGAAGGTTCCGTCGAAGCGACGGGTGTCCTGGAGATCATGCCGGACGGCTACGGCTTCCTCCGCTCCTCCGATTATAACTATCTGAACTCCCCGGATGATATCTATGTCTCCCAGCAGCAAATCAAGCAGAACGCCCTCAAGAACGGCGACACCGTGACGGGTGAAATCCGTCCTCCGCGCGAAGGCGACAAGTATTTCCCGCTGGTAAAGATCAAGTATATCAACGGCCGTTCCCCGGAATTCGTCCGTGACCGTGTTCCTTTCGACTTCCTCACTCCCCTCTTCCCGACCGAGAAGTTCAACCTGCTCGGACATGGGTTTGAAAGGGATCCTTCCTGCCGGATCGTGGACATGTTCACTCCCATCGGCAAGGGCCAGCGCGGTCTTATCGTCGCTCAGCCGAAGACCGGTAAGACGATGCTCCTGAAGTCCATTGCCAATGCGATTGCGGAGAACCATCCCGAGGTGTATGAAATCGTCCTGCTGATTGACGAGCGTCCGGAAGAGGTCACCGACATGCAGCGCAGCGTCAAGGCCGAGGTCGTCGCCTCTACCTTCGACGAACCCGCCGAGCGCCACGTCAAGGTCGCCAACATGGTCCTGGACAAAGCCCGCCGTCTGGTTGAATGCGGCCATGACGTCGTGATCCTCCTGGATTCCATCACCCGCCTCGCCCGTGCCTACAACACCGTCCAGCCGGCTTCTGGCAAGGTTCTGACCGGCGGAGTCGATGCGAACGCCCTCCAGAAGCCCAAGCGCTTCTTCGGCGCCGCCCGAAACATCGAGAACGGCGGATCCCTCACCATCCTGGCAACTGCCCTTACCGAAACCGGCTCAAAGATGGACGACGTAATCTTCGAGGAATTCAAGGGCACTGGCAACATGGAACTGCAGCTGGACCGCAACCTGTCCAACAAGCGCATCTTCCCGGCCGTGAACCTCGTGCTTTCCTCCACCCGCCGCGACGACCTGCTTTATGATCCGTACACGATCAACCGAATCTGGATCCTCCGCAAGCTCCTGGCTGACATGAATCCCGTCGAGGCCATGACCTGGATGCAGCAGCACATGGACGAGTTCAAGACGAACAAGGACCTGATCGACAACATGTCCAAGTTCAGCCGGTATGAATAATCCCTTGATCGGCGATACGATTGTTGCTCCGGCCACCCTACCAGGGACCGGAGCAATTTCTATCCTCCGGATCAGTGGTCCGGAATGTTTCCGCTTTGCTGATTCTGTTGTTCAATTGAAGCGTGGAAGCATTTCGGAATGTGCCGGTTATACAATCCATTACGGGGAAGTTCCCGGTTTGGATGATGTGCTGGTATCCGTGTTCAGGGCGCCACACAGTTACACGGGCGAGGATTCCGTGGAGCTCTCATTCCATGCTTCCCGGTATATTGCCGAGGAATTGGTTCGTCGTCTGTTGGCGGCCGGCTGCCGCATGGCCCTTCCAGGCGAGTTTACCCGCCGTGCTTTCTTGAATGGAAAAATGGACCTGGCTCAGGCAGAGGCGGTTGCGGACCTTATCTCATCCAAAACTGCCGCTTCGCACAGAGTGGCCTACAACCAGCTTCGTGGTGGTTTCTCTTCGGAATTGGCCTCATTGCGCAGCGAGTTGGTCGAGATGACTTCCCTACTGGAACTCGAGTTGGATTTCAGCGAGGAAGAGGTCGAGTTTGCGGAACGGAGCCGACTGCTGGAACTGATCGACCGTACCCGTTCCCATGTTGTCCGTCTGGCCGATTCCTTCAGGTACGGGAATGCTGTCAAGAACGGTGTTCCGGTCGCCATCGTCGGGGCGACCAATGTTGGCAAAAGCACTTTGTTGAATGCGCTCGTCGGTGAAGACCGTGCACTTGTTTCAGACATAGCCGGTACTACCCGCGACACGGTCGAGGAAGTCATCAACCTGGACGGTATCCCCTTCCGTTTCATCGACACTGCCGGCATCCGCGAGACCGTCGAGACGGTCGAGAAGATGGGAATCGAGCGTACCTTCCGAAAGATTTCCGAAGCGGAAATCGTGATCGGATTGCTGGATGTTACTGCTCAAGATTCTACCATAAAGTCCAACCTGGAACTGATGGTTTCCAAGGTCGATTTCGGGACGCAAAAGTTGGTTTTGTGCCTGAATAAGGTCGATTTGGGACCGGAAATGATGGTTAACAAAAATGTTAATATGATTAACAGCTTTGTTACATCAATTGATAAAGAAACAGTTGTCATAAAACTCGCTGCGAAGCAAGGTTTGGGGCTTTCTGAATTGCGCGCCACCCTGTCGGCCCTGGAATCTCACCTGATTCCGAATGCGGATTCAACATTTGTTACCAATATCCGTCACTTCGACTCCCTCCGCCGGACGGCCGATTCCCTCTCGGATGCGCGCCTTGCCTTGACCTCCGGCACCCCTTCCGATCTCGTTGCCGAAGACCTCCGCCGCGCCGTCACTTCCCTTAACCAAATCCTCGGCACCGACCTCATCGACCCCGAGACGGTATTGCAGAATATCTTCAGGAATCATTGCATCGGGAAATAGCTGAAACTAGCTCAAACCAGCTCAAACTAGCCGAAACTTGAGATATCTTCAATAACTCGCTGAAACTTAATCTGTCTATGATAAGTTTCGGCGAGTTAGCTTATAACCCAACGAGTTTCAGTTTCAGATAGTAATACGCTGTTTTGTCACAATCCTTGTCACAATGTGACAGATTGTGACAAGAATTTGCCTGTTTTACCCTGAAAAGTTACTAATCCCGTTGTTTTATGAAATGTTTACGGAAAGTAAAGACGGCTAATGCATGGTTTCAGAATGGTACTTTCACCGGTTTTCTCGCATTCGAGATGAACAGTAGCCCAATACATGTTTATAATACTATACAAGTACCATCTTTTTGCACTGTTTTTCCTTTTTATCTACTGCGTTTTTGAGTCTTTTCTCCTTTTTGGGCACATGGCACAATTAGTAAATATGTACTGCCCAACTTGGGAAGTACATATTTACCATCTCACATTTCATCGGGGGAGACTATTTGGGAAGCCCGAAGACGGTGGACAATTCTTTCATCTGCGCGTCCGTCATCCCTTCAGGCTCGAAGCCCATGTTGCGGGCGGAAATATAGATTTGTGCGGCCTTGTTCAGGACATCCACCTGATCGAAAGCGCTCATGATGTCGTTGTCCACGGCAAAGACACCGTGCTTTTCCCACATGACCACATCGTAATCTTCGTCAATGGCGTCAATGGTCGCTCCGGCCAGTTCCACGCTGGAAGGGAGCATATAAGGGACCATGCCCAACCCTTTGGGACAGAAGGCTTTGGTCTCAGGAATCATCGACCATAGCATCCGTGTAGCAACATCCTTCTCCATCCATTTTTGAGAATGGGTCAGAGCTACCAGTTCAATGGGATGCGTATGGAGTGATGCCCGATAGGTTGAGCCCTTCGCCAGAAGATAATCGTGTACACTCAGATGGGAAGGAAGCTCGGAGGTCGGTGCCACAGGGATATCGGCGACGATTTCATAATGGGCGCAGTCCGGGAGGATACGGATGATGGAACCGTTGGCCATGGGATCCCGCGCCAGATCCCTCATACGCTTTTGCGTTCCCTTGCAGTAGAACCAGCATCCCATCAGATGAGGGAGAATCGTGCCGATAGCCTTTGGCTCACTGATGGCCGGCATGGCCATCATCCCATCGTCCACCCATTCGGTGATGTTGATCGTGATATTGCCGCCGTTGCGCTCGGCCCAGCCTTTGGCCCAAAGGTATCCGGCCACTTCTGCAACCTTATCAATCTCGGCCTTCAAGGCCGGTCTGTTATCCAGAATGCTCATATGATTTGCGGTAAAAATGTACTGATAATCAGGACAATGATGCCGGTCACGAGAACGGTGACGGTTTTACGGGAGACGCCTTTCCATTCTTTCAAGATGATGCCCCAGACATTGCTGAATACCACGTTCAGCGACATCAGGATGCACCAACTGAAGGTGATGAGGACAGGATAATCCGTGAGGAAACCCTTGCCCAGGGACAGACCGAAAAACTGGCTGTACCAAAGGAGGCCCGCAAGACAGCAGAACACGAGGTTGTTGCCCCATAGGGTCTTCTGGGAGTAGTCTCCCCAGCTTTTGTTTTTGCCGTTCTGATACAGGCAGTAGCAGGCATTGGTAAGGAAACCGCCGAAAGTGACCAGCATCGTGGCAGGAAGCGTCTGATAAATGGGCTTGGTGCCTTCCAGGTAAAGTTCCTGCCCAAAGCTGAGGCCGATGTTGAAGCAGGCGCTCATGAAACCCGCCAGCACGGCTACGAACAGGCCTTTCCCGAAATTGAAATCCTTCACGGCCTTTTTCTTCTCATCCTCAGGCAGAGCGGCGGATTTCATGGCTCCGGCGACACCGATAATGCCAATGCCGATGAGCGTTACCACCACGCCGATTATCACAGAAGTGGTAAGGTCGGCCGCATGGCCGGTAAAAACAGGGCCCAGGATGGCGCCGAGACCAGAGCAGGTACCCAGTGCGATGCTCTGCCCAAGGGCTACACCCAGATAGCGCATGCTAAGGCCGAAGGTCAGGCCTCCGATGCCCCAGAGCACGCCAAAAAGGATAGTCAGCCAGGTGGACTTGGGATCGGCCTGCATCAGAGCCAACAGGTCGCCGAAACTTCCACCGGTCCCGTTCAATGAGAGCAACGCCCCGCAGAGCGGGAACAACAGCCAGGCAAACACGCCCTGCACAATCCAGTAACTCTCCCAGCTCCAAGATTTAACCTTGTTGATGGGGACGTAGCTGCTGGACTGGCAGAACGCACCAAAACCAATGATCAATAAACCAAAAATCAAATTCATCGTTTGGACGTCACTTCTTTTTCATACTGTTCAATGGCAGGGATGAACTCCTCTCCTACCGGTACGCCGTTCTTGTAATTGAAATAATCGAACACGGCGCCGAATGGCAGAGTCTTGGCTTCTTCCAGAAGCGCGAGGCGCTGGAATCCCTGACTGTTGGCTTCATACGCACGAAGCTTGGAAAGCGGTTCCAGAAGGGCGCTCAGGATACATTTCTGAGTGGCACGGGTGCCGATGATGTAGGCGCCGATGCGGTTGATGCTGGCGTCGAAGTAATCGAGGCCTACATGGGCGCGGGAAAGGCCATCGGCACGAACCAGTTCCTTGAAGAGGTCTTGCGTCTGATCGTTCATGATGGTCACGTGGTCGGAGTCCCAGCGGACAGGGCGGCTCACATGGAGCATGAGTTCGGGGACATAAAGCAGCAGGGACGCTACCTTGTCGGCCACATTCTCCGTCTGCTCATAATGGCCGGTGTCCAAGGTATACATTACCTTGCGGGTAGCGCAATAGCCTTCATAAAAGTCCATGGAGCCAACGGTATAGCTTTCCAGGCCGATGCCGAAGAGTTTGGCCTCAACGCAACTCTTCATGCCGGGCAGGTCCTCGGCAAGAATCTCATCCAGGGCGGCAGCCAGGAGTTCACGATAGTATTTGCGGTTCACGGTGAGGTCCTTGGAACCATCGTGGACCCAGATATTCATGATGCAGGGGTCTCCCTGGGCTTTGCCCATGGCATCCGCAATATGGCGGCAGCGCTTGGTATGCTCAATCCAGAATTCGCGGATGGCTTTATCGGGATTAGCCAGAGACAAGTCTCCGCTCTTGGGATGAGAAAAGGAGGTGGAGTTAAAATCCAGTTTGAAGTTATTCTCCCTGGCCCAGTCCATCCAACTCTGGAAGTGTTCGGGACCCACCTGGTCCCGGTCCACGAACTTGCCGCCAAAGTCACCGTAAATCTCATGCAGATTGACGCGGTGATTACCCGCAAGGAGGGTCTTTACAAACTCAAGGTCCTTTCGGACTTCGTCGATATTACGTGCGCGGCCGGGATAGTTGCCAGTGGTCTGGATGCCGCCGGAAAGAGCCTCATTGCGCTCAAAACCTACCACGTCGTCGGTCTGCCAGCAATGAAGGGAAATCTGCTGTTTTTCAAGCTCTGCAATGGCTTTGTCGGTGTCTACGCCAAGAGCTGCATAGCGCTCCCGGGCAATCTCGTAAGACTGAAGGATTTGGGATTCTTTCATGGTATAAAGGTTTTTACTTTTACTGTTTCTGCAATGATGCGGCGCATTTCCCAGCGATCTTTCACAAGGCCCGCAACCTTGGCCTGCATCATCACGTTGCCGATGGCCGTGGCTTCGGTCGGACCAGCCACTACCGGGAGGCCGATGGCATCGGCCGTCCACTGATTGAGGAGATCGTTGGCGCTGCCGCCACCGATGATGTGCAGTTTTTCTATCTTGAAGGGAGCGAAGCCTTGGAGCATGTCCAGCACCTCTTTGTAGCGGTTTGCAAGGGAATGATAGATGCAGGAGACGATTTGGGCGTCAGACATGTCTTCCTGGACGGAACGACGGATCTCCTTCACCATGTTCTCCGGTGCGGCAAAGCGCGGGTCATCCGGATTGATTCGGCCGGGGAAGGAGGCCTCGGACTGCGCCATGGCAACGAGTTCAGGATAACTGTAATCCTTCCCTTCGGCTTTCCAGATTTTGCGGCATTGCTCCAGCAGCCACATGCCGGTGATGTTCTTGAGAAAGCGGGTGGTTCCCTCGATACCTCCTTCGTTGGTGAAGTTCAACCGGGCGGATTCTTCATTGATGATGGGCTCCGGAACCTCGATCCCCATCAGGCTCCAAGTACCGCTGGAAAGGTAGGCGAATTTCTCATCGGCCGCCGGAACAGCCGCGATGGCCGATGCGGTGTCATGACCTGCTACGGCAATGACAGGAATCCCTTTGTACTCCCCTACCTGGGTGCCAGGCTGGACAATCGGGAGCAGGAAATCCGTCCGGATGCCCAATTCTTCCAGCAATCCCTTGTCGAACTGCCGGGTTGTCTGGTCCATCATGCCGGAAGTGGAAGCGTCAGTATACTCGCAGACCTTGTTTCCCGTGAGCATGTACGAAAGCAGATCGGGCATGAAAAGGATGCAGGAAGCGTTCCTGAGAAACTCGTCCCCTTTTTCTGTCTGAGCGTACAGCTGGAAGATGGTGTTGAAATCCATGATTTGGATTCCGGTGCGGGTGTACAACGCTTCACGCGGAATCCGGGTGAATACTTTCTCCGGGATACCGGATGTATAAGGGTCACGGTAGCATCGCGGCAGGCCCAGCAAGGTGCCATCGGCCCCTAGGCAGCCAAAGTCCACACCCCAGGTATCGATGCCGATGGAATCCAACCGGACTCTCCTGGATTCAAGTTCATCCAGGCAGGCCACGAAATGGCGGTACATGGCCTGTACGTTCCAGAATAGGCCTCCATTCCGCGCATCCATCTCAGATGGGAAGCGATACACTTCCTCCATCCGGAATGAACGGCCGTCAAACGAGGCCAGCACGGCCCGGCCCGAAGTGGCTCCACAGTCAAAAGCCAGAAAACGGTTCATTTTGTTTGATGTTAGATGTCTTTCTT
>JAEEGI010007181.1_pt1 | contig 24977 bp, 18 predicted proteins | sample 8958751 | NCBI WGS metagenome assembly JAEEGI01 (sample SAMN16246545, study PRJNA631951) | gut metagenome | biome: gut microbiome; feature: rumen; material: KS-attached | host: Bos | place: Iran: Karaj | collected 2018-10
GGATTCCGTATGCCTACCTTTCGGAAACCAAGGACATTTGGTGCCGTGATTTCATGCCCATCCAGATAGCAGAAGACCGCTTTGTATCCTATAAGTACACACCTAATTATCTGCAAGATAAAACAGGCCTTCGTCTTCAAACCAATCCCGAGGCGGTGCTTCAAGCCCAACAGAATCGTCTGACCCATGTGTTGCAAAATGCTGTCAAAGTTGACCTGATTCTGGATGGTGGCAATGTCGTGAAATGCGGCAACATCGTCGTGATGACGGAGAAGGTCTTTGCCGAAAATAGGGACAAATCGCCCATTGAGGTGGATAGGATCCTGAAGGATGCTTTCCAATGCGATGTGCTGTATTTACCCTGGGACCGCCATGAGACCTTTGGCCACAGCGACGGAATCATCCATTTTGCAGGTGATGGCAAAGTCCTAATAACAAACTACGGCGACATTTCACCTCGTTATTACTCACGTTTCCGTGTGGCATTGGAAAAACACTTTGAAGTGATTCCTTTGTATTACAAAACCAAGAAGATACACGCCCGTAGCTGGGCATACATCAATTTCTTACAGATAGGCAAGCTGATTCTTGTGCCTCAGCTTGGGCTTGAAGAAGATAAGCAAGCTCTTGAACAAATCAGCAATGCGATGCCAGACTGTGAGGTTTTAGGCATCCCTGCATTGGAAGCTGTCAGGAGAGGAGGCGCATTGAATTGCATTTCGTGGAATATTAAAGCATCGAATCGTGAAAAACACTAAAAAGAATAATCCCTATTCGGATATGTCTGCCAAACAACTGAAAGCTTTGGCCGAGCAAGGCGATGTAGAAGCTCAATTCAGGATAGCTGGTTGCTACAAAAAAGGAGAAGAGATAAAAAAAGATTTTGCCAAAGCCGTTGAGTGGTACACCAAAGCCGCAGAGCAAGGGCATTCTGGTGCTCAAAACAACCTTGGCGTTTGCTACAAACGAGGGAGAGGCGTGGAAAAGGATTATGCCAAAGCCGTTGAGTGGTACACCAAAGCAGCAGAACAAGATAATATGGGCGCTCAATGGAATCTTGGAGCCTGTTATTATTACGGAACTGGAGTTGAAAAAGACTACACGAAGGCACTAGAATGGTTTTTCAAGGCTGCTGCACAAGGTGATTCGTGGTCGCAAAACGATATTGGAATCTGTTACTTGAATGGATACGGTATTGAAAAAGACCCAATAAAAGGCTTTGAGTGGATCACAAAAGCCGCCAAACAAGGCTTTGACACTGCCCAATACAATCTGGCTGGATGCTATAAGGATGGTGAAGGAGTAGAAAAGAATGATAAACAAGCCGTAAAATGGTACACCAAAGCTGCACTACAAGGAAATATGTGGGCACAAAACAATTTGGGTATTCTCTACGAATACGGTGATGGCGTTAGAAAGAATTACAAAAAAGCTATTGAATGGTACACGAAAGCAGCAGAACAAGGCGCAGGAAAAGCACAATACAATCTTGGAGGGTGTTATTCAAAAGGTCGGGGCGTAAAAAAAGACATGGTAAAGGCGGTTGAATGGCTTACTAAAGCAGCTATGCAAGGGGAAATAGATGCTCAATACGAACTTGCTTTGTGTTATGAGAATGGCAAGGGCATTATTCAAGACATGAAGAAAGCCATTTATTGGTACACTAAAGCAGCAAACCAAGGATATCCATACGCACAGCAAAATTTGGCATGTTGTTATGCACGTGGAAAAGGTATCCGAAAGAGTTATAAAAAGGCTGTTAAATGGTACATGAAGTCAGCAGAGCAAGGGGATGTAAATGCCCAATGGTGCCTTGCTGTTTGCTATGAAAAAGGATATGGCGTTAAAAAAGACCTTGCAAACGCCATTGAATGGTACACTAAAGCCGCTGAGCAAGGAGATAAAGAAGCACAAGAAAAACTGTCTCTGTTACAGAAAAACAAGGAATAAGCCTCTACTGGCCAAGCCGCCGCTGTTACTGTTTTACTTCACCCACAAATCACCTCACCCCCTGGCGCACTAAACAATGCAAAAACCGTCCGCGCCTCTGCCTTCCTGATGTCCTGGTCGCCCTGCTCGTATGTCTGAATCAGTCGAAAAGTGATACACTATCAATCCAGTCAAATCTGTTAAAACGATGATGCTTCAGGCAGTCGTTTTCCATCTATTCTCATGATTCAAACTGTGATAAGTTATATAAACTTGTATTTCAGTGCTTTATACAAAAAATGAAATTATCCAAGGTAATAATTTGCCAAAAATCGAAAAAATCCAAGGTAATAATTCGGCCAAAATCGAAAAAATCCAAGGTAATAATTTCCTTCTAACCGATGAAATGCATTAAAAAACCGTTATTGTTGCGGCTTTTTCATTTACTATAAGGCTATTTTCCCCTTTATTCTCTCAGCACGAACTGATATAAAGCATAGAGTGGATGAATATAGCATCCCCCAATTTCTCCGCTCCGCTCCATATCACAATTGTCATCAATTGCCTTTCCAAATCAATAATTCAGGAAAAAATCTTTAAACGAAATAATTACGACTTTTAAGCGTTAAAGATACCGTAAACTAAATCTTATATAACATGAAAAAATCAGTTTTTATCCTCGCATTATTGAGCGTCATCACTTTGATGTCCGCCTGTAAAAAAGAACCTTCCATCACGCAAGGCGTGTATGGCACTGTAATAGAGCGTTACGGCGATTGGATGCCTGGCGCAAACGCCGACCATGGTGAGAGAGCCATCGTTTGCGATGTGTACGTTTACGAGTACACCATGCTCTCTGACTTCGGCGGCGGTATTTCCGTTAATTATCCTATTGACGCAATGCCAAAGCCATTTGTGGCCAAGACCACATCAAACGCCAAAGGCTTCTACGAAATCCATCTTGCTCCTGGCACTTACTCGATATTTTTATTGGATAACGGGAAACTGACGGATGGAGGTGGACTCGATGGCTATGGTGGCATCAATCCTATTACTATCAACTCGGACGAAAAGATTGAAAGGCAACTTGTTTTGGACCACGCCGTGTATTGAAACCATCAATTGAAAAACAACGAAGCCACGCTATTTTGGCGTGGCTTCGTTGTTTATTGTGTCGTCTTCATCCGCACTGTCTCACAAACCAAGAAAACACCCGCAAACTATCCCCATCCGTCTTGAACATATACTCGGGATGCCATTGCACGGCGCAGACGAAACGCTTGCCCACCATTTTTACGGCTTCAATGAGACCGTCGGGAGATTCGGCCAAAGATATCAAGTCCTTGCCAAGGTCTTTGATGGCTTGGTGATGCAGCGTGTTCACTTCGAGTGTGTCTTTGCCTAAAAGCGTTTGCAGGTCGCCGCTCAAGGTGACTTTGTGTGTTGGATTGCCGTAGGGTTTGCCCTGCCTGTGCATGATATCCGAAGGATGCTGCGAAGGGAGGTCCTGCCAAAGTGTACCACCCAAAAACGCATTGATGAACTGGAGCCCACGACAGATGCCAAGAATGGGTTTGTCGGCTTGCAGCGCCTTCGTCAGCAACAGCGTTTCCAACTTGTCGCGTTCAGGACTGGGAACGACGGTTCCAGTGGCATCCTTCGTCCCATATAGCTCCGGCGCGACATCCTGGCCACCCGTAAACAGAAAACCGTCGCAGGTTTCCACAATGCGGTCGGCATCGGCTTCTGACATCTCAATAGGCAGGACGACAGGAACGCCTCCAGCCGCCTTGATGCCGTCCAAATAATCGGGCAGCATCCAAACGCTCTTGCGCTCCGCGTCCCATAGCGGCGTGACGCCTATAATCGGTGACTTGTTCATGTTTGCTCCATCAAAGCTGCAAAGATACTTATACTTTCTCTTTTTTTGTTGTTAATGCCATTTTTTCTATTTTTGCCCCTTTATTCAACAACAAAAACTAACTACTACTATGACACGCTATATTTTTGTGACGGGAGGCGTGGTCTCCTCTCTTGGTAAAGGCATTATCTCGGCCAGCATTGGCAAACTACTACAAGCCCGTGGCTACACCATCACCATACAGAAAATCGATCCCTATATCAATATCGATCCGGGGACGCTCAACCCCTACGAGCACGGTGAGTGTTATGTGACCGTGGACGGCACCGAGACCGACCTTGACCTCGGCCACTACGAACGCTTCACAGGTATCCGCACCACCCAAGCCAACTCGGTGACCACGGGCAAGATCTACAAGACCGTCATCGACAAGGAACGCCACGGAGACTACCTCGGCAAGACCATACAAGTGGTGCCTCACATCACCGACGAGATCAAACACCGCATCATGCAAAACACTGATGTCGACTTCGTCATCCAGGAGATTGGCGGCACCATCGGCGACATCGAAGCTGCCCCCTTCCTCGAAGCCATACGTCAGCTGAAATGGGAACTCGGCAATCGCGCCGTCAGCGTTCACCTTACTTATATCCCTTACCTTAAGGCCGCCGATGAATTGAAGACCAAACCCACCCAACATTCTGTGAAAGAGCTGCAAGCCGCTGGTATTCAACCCGATGTGCTCGTGCTGCGCACCGAGAAACACCTCTCCGACGGCGTCCGCCAGAAAGTGGCCTCCTTCTGCAATGTGGACCTCGAATGCGTGGTGCAGAGCGAAGACCTGCCGAGCATCTACGAGGTGCCTGTCAACATGCAACGTCAAGGTCTTGATGCCGCCCTGCTGCGCAAATTCGGCTTGCCGGTAGGAGAGACCCCGAAGATGGAAGGTTGGCACCGCTTCCTCGAACTGCAACGTACTGCCACCAAAGAGGTGCATGTGGGTCTGGTGGGCAAATACGATCTGCAAGACGCTTACAAGAGCATCCGCGAGAGCCTGATTTTGGCAGGTATCTACAACCACGTGAAGGTGAAGATCGACTTCATCAACAGCGAGAACATCACCAAGGAGAACGTCGCGGAGCAACTCTCAGGCGTGGCAGGCATCCTGGTATGCCCTGGCTTCGGACAACGCGGCATTGAAGGCAAGATTGTCGCTGTGGAGTATGCGCGTGTCAACAACCTGCCCGCCTTCGGCGTATGCCTCGGCATGCAGATGATGGTCATCGAATTTGCCCGAAATGTGCTGGGCTACAAAGACGCCAACTCAAGTGAGATGGACGCTAACACCCCGCATAATGTCATCGACATGATGGAGGAGCAGAAGACCATTACCAACCTGGGCGGCACCATGCGTTTGGGTGCTTACAGCTGCAATCTGCGTGAAGGCAGCCGTGTGGCCGAGATCTATGGCACACCACAAATCAGCGAACGCCATCGCCACAGATACGAGTTCAACAACCTTTATAAAGACGAATACGAGAAAAACGGCATGAAGTGCGTCGGCGTGAATCCCGAGAGTGACTTAGTGGAGATTGTCGAGATCCCCAGCCACCGTTGGTTCATCGGTACCCAGTTCCATCCCGAATATTCCAGCACCGTGCTGCATCCTCACCCCTTATTTATGAGTTTCATCAAAGAAATTTCCCAATGAGAACCCCTTTTAAACAGAAACGTCTCCTCTTCTTGGCCATCTTTTTGGCTATCGTGGTGCCGATCTTCGCCATCTCATACGGCCACAACCTTGCCCAAACCCTGCGTGTGCTGCGCAATGAACTGAGTGCCGACTATCAACAAATCGACAAGAACCGCGACCGGCTTACCGAAGACTACGAGAAACAACGCCAGAAGATGATCGACGTGATGAAGCAATGCGACGAGCTCTCGCTGATGCTCTATTCACAGAAACAGGGCTTCACTTTCGACGTGAGCTACGCCTTGCAGAAGGTCACGGAGAAATACAATGAATTCAACCAGGACCGTGGACCTTTCGATCGCATCGTCACCAGCCTCAACGTGGAGATGGAGCGCCATGCCCGCCTGCTTGAGTCGCTGCGACGTCTCCCTCCCGAACTCGACACCATCGTTGGCGTGCCTGACAGCCTGCTCATCCATTACGACAGCCTCAACCCGTTGTATTTCAGCGTGGCGCATCTCGAGCTGGATGAGGAAGTCAAGGCTATGGCCGATTCACTCTCCATAATACCGTTCGTGCTTGACCAACAAGGTGAGGCCGACCGCGAACAATGCATCTTTTATGCCGGCGAACTGCTTAAGATGTATGCCGAGACCAAAGCCGTCGTGGTGGCCGACAGCATCCATTACTATGAGACCTTCCTGCGTCTGAAGGAGACCTACGACTATGCACATGAATACTATCAGGTGCTACAAAACCGCATCTTCGTTGAAGGCCAGACGCCTTGGTATACCATCCTGCAGCGCCCAGGACGCTACTGGAGACAAGCCATGGAAGACGCGCACGAAAAATATGACTCCGCCTCTTTGTCGTCGCTGTTCAAGAGAGGCCAATCCGAGCAGTCGACCAACACGGGCTGGGAGTATTCGCTCCAAGTTTTCATCGTCGTTTTGTTTGTCATCGAGTTGATGGTGATTTGGCTCATTGTCTCGCTGTTGCTCATCCCGGCTTTCCGATACTTCAAACCTTTGAAGGAGTACGTCGAGAAGGACCAAAGGAGGTTCATCTCCTTGCTGGTGGCCATCCTCATCACGATTATCATCAATTCCCAAATCGGAGGTGACGGTTTGCTCCATATCGCAGCAAAGCTGACCAACACTTTCTTGTGGCTACTGGCTGCCATCCTCGTTGCGCTGTTCTTCAGGTTGAAGCCCAAACAACTGAAATACGGCGTTAGGTTATATCTGCCTACCTTCTGTATGGCCTTGGCGGTCATTGGCTTCCGCGTGGTCTTCATGCCCAATGCACTGATGAATTTCATCTTCCCGCCCGTGGTGATAGCCTTCTTCATCTGGCAACTCTTCGCTTGTCTGCACAATGCCAAGAAGGTCAATCGCATCGACCGTTTCTTGGGCTGGTTCTCATTGGCGGTGACTGGTGCGGCTTTGGGTGTGGCCATTGCAGGCTATATCTTCGCCTCACTGCTCATCTTGGTGTGGTGGTATTTCCAGTTGGCCACCATCCATGCCATCTATACCATCCTCAAGCTTATCGTGCAATACCGTGAGAAGCGGATGAAACCCCGTATCAATGACTACCGCTCACGGATCAACTTCATCACGGGTCCGGGCAAGGAGACTTTGATGTTTGGTGCCACCTGGTTCTACGACTTGGTCAAAGAAGTGGTGCTCCCCGTGATGGGTCTGCTGTCTATCCCGTTCTGCCTCCATTTGGCCTTGGACGTGTTCGACTTCGAGGATTTGTACAACAACATCTATTACCACAACTTCGTCCAGTTGGTTAACGACAGCGGTGCCGATACCTTCAGGCTGTCGTTCCACGGAATCCTCATCCTCATCTGCCTGTTCTTTGTGTTCCGCTATATCAACCGCGCCTTGCACGCCATCTGGCAGCAGGTCCGTTATGCGATCTTTATGAAGAAACACAATCGCAAGACCATCCGCAACAACGAAATCAACCTGTCGCTAGGCAACAGCATCATCAGCGTTTTGGTGTGGTTCACCTATGTCGTCGTCATCGTGTTGACGTTACATATCCCGACCAGTTCGTTGAGTCTTGTGGCTGGCGGTCTCTCCGCTGGTATTGGCTTCGCCCTCAAGGATACCCTCAACAACTTCATCTATGGCATCCAGCTGATGTCGGGTCGCCTGCGTATCGGCGACTGGATAGTGTGCGATGGTATCCGAGGTAAGGTAACACATATAGGCTACCAAAGCACCGAGATTGAGACCATCGACGGTGCCGAGATGTCGTTCCTCAATGCTACGTTGTTCGCAAAGAACTTCAGCAACCTCACACGCAACCATGGCTATGAGTTCGTCAAGATTACGGTGGGTGTGGCCTATGGCACCGACATCCAGCGTGTGCGTGAGCTGTTGGGAGAAGCCTTACAGAAGCTGCAGGATAAAGATGCCTTTGGGCGTGACATCGTCGATGCCAAGCGTGGCATCAGCATCACCTTGGAGGATATGGATGACAGCGCCGTTACCATCGCCGTGAAGCAACAAGTGCTCGTGGCCGAACGCATTGGTTATATTGATCGTGCTAAAGAAGTGATTTACAACACTTTGAATGAGAATGGCATAGCCATCCCATTCCCGCAATGCGATGTACATCTTATCAAAGAAGAAGAATAATGTTTACCTTTGCAGCCGAAAAGAAAACAGAAATGAAAAAATTCATCCTTTTTATCGCGTCCGTTCTCTTGCTGTCATCATGTGGCGACAAGCAGCCCAAGGGAACGCCTTCCACTTCAGAGAAACCCAATAAGACAGTGTCAGTTCCCAACTTCAATGCCGACTCAGCCTATCAGTTTGTGGCCTGTCAGACGAACTTTGGTCCTCGTGTGCCTGAAACGCAGGCCCATTCCGACTGCGCCCAATGGCTAGCGGCCAAGCTTGGTGAATTTGCCGACACGGTCATTGTACAGGACTTCCGTGCCAAGCTATACAATGGTAAGGGCGTTGATGGTCAAAACATCGTTGGTGTCTTCCACCCCGAAGCCAAGAAGCGTATCGTGCTATGCGCCCACTGGGACTCGCGTCCTTATGCCGACCATGATCCCGATGCGGCCAATACCCATACACCCATCGATGGTGCAAACGACGGTGCCAGCGGTGTGGGCGTGCTTATGGAATGCGCCCGTCAGTTCAAGCTTCAGGAACTACCTGAGCATCTTGGCGTCGACATCGTGTTTTTCGACCTCGAAGACTATGGCCCGCATATTGAGGAAGCCGAGAAATACTACGACGAAGAGGTCAACTATTGGGCGCTGGGCTCGCAGTATTGGTCGAAGCACCCGCATGTGTATGGCTACAAGGCCTATTATGGCATCCTGCTGGATATGGTGGGTGGCAGCAATCCCACTTTCCCCAAGGAATACTATTCGCAAGGCTATGCCGCTTGGGTGAGCAACAAGGTGTGGCGTAGGGCTGCCGATTTGGGTTATCGCCCCTATTTCACCAACGAATTGGGCGCATTGATTAGCGACGACCATGTGCCGATGAACCAAAACGCGGGCATTCCTACTATCGACATCATCGACTTGCAGCCCGAGAGTAGCAACGAATGCTTCCCTGAGGTGTGGCACACCTTGAACGACAATATTGAAAACATCGACAAGACGACTCTTGGCATGGTAGGCGATGTGTTGCTGCATGTCGTGTATGAGGAATGAAAATACACAATCGACTTTCGGTTTTCATTTTTTTTATATCTTTGCAGTGTTAAAACGGATAAATAACAACCTTAAATAATTAATTACTAACCTAAAATTACACACAATGAAGAAAGTAATGCTTCTTTTGGTTGCTGTTCTCGGCCTGAGCTTTGCCGTGAATGCACAGAACTGGATCGGTGTTCGTGGCGCTTTTGGTAGCAGCTATGGTGCTGAACTCTCATGGCAGCATGGCTTCAACGCCAACAACCGTTTGGAACTTGATCTGGGTTGGAACACCCACGAGCACTATGGCTACTACAACATCTCCGCTGTCTATCAGTGGATGGGTGGCCTGGTCGAAAACCTCGGTTGGTTCGCCGGTGTCGGCGCCAATGCTGGTTTCTGGGATGGTTACAACGATGGCAACCTCGGCCTTGGTTTCTTGGCTCAGGTTGGCTTAGAGTACAACTTCCAAGCCGTGCCTTTCCAAATTACCATTGATGCTCGTCCGCAATGGGATGTCCTTGGTGCGGCAAGCGGATTTGGCTATGCTGGCGCTCTTGGTATCCGTTACAGATTCTAAGACAAGCTTAATTTGATAAAAAAAGACCGCAGCGATGCGGTCTTTTTTTTGTGTCTGTCAGTACTTCCTGACGTATTCGTCAAGCTCGCGTTTCGACGACTCATAGCTGAAGGCGTCGTTTAGTAGGAAGTATTTATTAGGCTCGGTGCAGTATGGATATGCATATTTTGCAAACTCCAGCTTATTGCTCTCAAAGGAGAACATCTTGCATATGCCGAGGATTTGGCTCGCTGTCATCGGGTTGCCCGAAACGACCTGCTTGGCTACGGTGAGCTTTGAACTGTCAAACGACTCCTTGGCGATGATTTGGCAGGCACTCTCATAGTCGTGTGGATTCATGCCCATAGGCATGGGAGGGACAGGCATGATGGGATGTTGTCCATTGCCGGCCGTCATAGGTTGTTGGGTGATCAAATCCAAGGTGAGCTCAGGGCGGATGTTGATTTGGGCTTGTTCAAGTCCTATGAGTTTATTGGACTGAACGATGCTTATGGTCTTTGATTGCCTTAAGTTGATGAATTGACCCACACAATTGTGATCTTGGTTGTCGAGTTCGACGCGGATGTAGAAGTTGTCGTTCCACAGGTTGCGTACGCAGAGGGAATGTACAGGGTCTTCGTTTTGCAACACATCGTCGACAAAAAGCCAAAAGCTGAGACCGCGTGGGGCGACTATGGTCAATGTGCTGCTGCCGTTATGGCCTCCATGTTGTTGGGGCTTAACCGCTGCCACTGTCGCCATGCTAGGAAGGGCAAGGAAAAGGAGAAGGGCAAATAAGAAGTGTTTTTTCATGTCTATCTATGTTTGGTAGAGACGGTGGCACCGTCTCTACAATATTATGCAATAATCATTCCACAACGATTTTTTGGGTCACCACGCTGCCACCCAGCATCTGCAGGGTATAAATGCCAGCAGGCAGACGGCTCACGTCGATAGTGCGTTGGCCTTCCACGGTGAAGAACATCACCATTTGACCGTACATGTTGAGCATCATCACACTGACTGCGCCCTTGTCGTAGTCGGTGCTGATGGTGAACTGTCCTTTGGCGGGGTTGGGGTAAACCTCAGCTGTGAAAGCAGGCACTGCATGGGCCTCATGCACGCTTACCAGCAGGTCTTCGTCGTTACTGAAAGAGACGACTTTACCTGCAACACGCAACACCGGGTTGTCGGGGGCAGCACATTCGGTGCAGGTGACGCCGTCGACGCAGTCGGGGTGGTTGGGGTGGCAGTAGTCGAGATATGTCGGGTCAAACTGGTAGAACAGCTCGGCTTGTCCGGCGGCGAGGTACTCCGTCAGGTCGAAGTCCCACACGAGGCCGATGCTACCCGGGCACCATCCGCTGCGGTTATAGGTCCAAGTGCCGTTCTGCGGCTGGCAGCCTGCCGGATTGGGCGTACAGGTGCGCCACAGGTGTTGGTCGTATTTGTTCTGTCCGTCCACGAGGATGTGATGCGTAGCTTCGTAGAACTCAGCAGCGTTGCCCGTGTTGTAGCTGTTGTTGGTGCCACTGCTCCAGTTGTGGCCGGTGGTGGTGATTTTCAGCTTGGCAGACTGTGCCTTGTCGCTGAAAGCATAATCCACTACAGGTACGGGCTGTTGGTTGGCGTAGTCGCCGAAGGCGTAGGTGCCAAACCATATCTCGTCGATGTCGGCATAGAGGTAGTCGGGCGTGCCCTTGGTGAAGCTGAAGATCAGGGTGGGGTTATATCCACTGCCGCCCCAACTCTCCATGTAGAACTCCAACTCAACCAAGCCTTGTAATAATGAAGTATAGTCACTCACGTTGACGTCGTCGTCGCACTGCACGCCGAAGGGGGTGATGTAGCGGAACAGCTCGACCCACTCGCCACGGTAATTGCGCACCTTCACACCGCCCACGCGGTCGTATGGGTCACAGTTGCCATTCACGCAGGTGTGGTCGTAATGCGCCATGATCTCGCTGAAGGCTCCTACATGCGAGGGCATGGCATAGTTGCCTTTGGCGCTATGGTGCGTCGGGTCGCAGACGAGGTCGCCGTGCATGGTCACCACATCCAAATGGCTATCGATGTCGTTCGTCACCTCGAAGCTATTGCTGAATGTCGTCGTCTTGTCGCCGCTCTGGGTTACACTGACGGTCATATTGTAGGTGCCGAACCCCGAAGGCGTCCAGAAACCATAATAATAGCCGTTATCGGGGTCCTCTGGATAATCGGTTTGAAGCGGGATTTCTTGTCCGTCGACGCTCGCAGTGACTTCGGTGAACTTGATGACTTCGGGATGCTCAATATATGCCGAAACCACAATCATCACGGGGTGTAATTCGTCCAAATACACCTTGGTACCCTCGTAGGGACGGCGAATCTTTACTTCAGGCTCGTAGGCATAAGGGTCAACCACCTCGAAACTCTTCACCACGTCTGGGGCGGGCAGCCAGTTGGCATTGCCGGCCTGCGTGGCCTTGAACTTGACAACACCGGTTTCACCCGTCAGCGTCAAGATGTTACCGTTGATGGTCGCAGGACCCTCCATCATCTCGAAGGAGACGGGCAGACCTGACGAAGCGGTGGCCACCAGTGTAATCGGGTCGTTGAAAATCAGTTGATTGGGGATGTCGGCCATCTCGATGAGCTGGGCATTGCCGTCGGGCTGTTGGCGAACGAGCAGGTTGTCGAAGCCGCCCGTGCCACCTTGTGAGTGGAAGAAGACACCGTCCCACACTTGGTAGTCGTTTTTGTCGCCACTGCCAGGGGTGAGGTTCATGCAGACGTTGGTGCAGCCTGCCATCTGAATCCATTCGCCTTCGCAGCCAGGCTTCACAAACACCGTGACGGCACCTGCGCCGTCGTAAGCCGTGAAGTCGAACGACATCTTGTAGCGGGTCCAACCACCTTCCTCGTAATCGAAGGGGATGTTGGAGCCGTCGGGCAGGCATACCTTGGCGTGGCCGCTGTCGCCTTGGCTCTTGATGAAGAGGTAGACGCCACCGTCGGGATCAGTCATGCCGGGCAGGATGTGGCCGTCGCCGTCGCTATCGAAGCCCACGCCGAAGAAACTGCCCCACCAGGTGCGGTTCATGTCAATCTCGAGGTCCATGATGCCCCCATTCTGGAAGTTGAAGTTGAAATTCGACGAGGCCTTACGAGTAGCCGTGCGGCCTACGCCTGAGCCGCCATAGGGATACCAAATGGCGAGACTCTCGTCGGGAGCCATGTCAGAACCGCAGACGTAGCTGACATCGAAGTCTTGCGACGAGGCGGCGGTTTGGTAATGCGTCGCCCAGCCATCTTGGCCGTTGAGGTTTTGTGAGCCTTCGGTGAGGCTGTTGAAATCATAGACGTATTCCACCTGCGCCATGCCTAGCGTGGCCAGGATAAGGAATAAAGAGAGTAAAGAGCTTTTTTTCATGGTTTTTTTGTTGTATTATGGGTACAAAAATAAAAATTCTGTCGAAGACAAGCACTATTTTGCGAAAAATCACTATTTTTGCCCTTTCTAAACAATCGATTGGACAATGAAAAAATTGTTTTTATCCCTCTCGCTGCTTGCCACGATGATGTGTTTCCATGCATGCAGCACCGATGTCGAACTCTATGCAGATTATAAGGACATCCCCATAATCTATGGCTTGATTGATGCCTCGCAAGACACCAACTTCATTCGCATCAACCGTGCTTTTTCGGGTAGCAACGACCATTACATCAACGCTAACGAAGTGGCGCTCATCGAGGATTCGTGCAACTATCCCGGCAAGTTGAATGCCTATATTGTGGAGTATAAGGAAGTTTACGGAGGCAATTATTCTCCTACCGGTGAAGTGCTTCCGCTCGATACGATGACCATTCGCGACAAGAAGCCGGGTGTGTTCTATTCCCCCAACCAAAAGGTCTATTTCGCCGATTGCTTGGCCAATCCCGTATTTGCCAACAACAGTGCTAACGCCAAGTATAAGTATAAACTCTTCGTTCATAGGGGAAACGACACCATTACTGCTGAGACTTCGTTGGTCGGAGGCAGTGAGTTCAAGATTATCACCTCCAGCCTGTCGTTTGCGGCTGCCCCCAGCGATAACACCAAGAAAATCAAATTTGTTGCTGCTGACAATGCGGTGTTTTATGATGTGAAAGTGGTATTCCACTATCAAGAATCCTTGAATGGCGGTCCGCTGGTCGACAAGTCGGTGTCTTTTTCCTCTGGTCCTAAGAGTGTTGACGAATTGGGCAAGGAAGACATGGTCTATTATGTTTCCTATGGCGAGAATGTGTTATTCAATCTGTTGAAGGAAGCCATCGGTGGCGACACGATCATCGATAACAATCACCCCAATGTGGTCCGTTATATTGATAACACCTATCCCTTGGAGATCCTTGTCTCCGCTGGCGGCGATGAGCTGTACAACTACATCCAGGTGAACACACAGTCGGGCTTCTCACAAACGGTGCCCGATTACACCAATGTCACTGGAGGTTTTGGCGTGTTCTCATCCAGAATCAATCTCCAAAGAGACGCCATGCTTTCATCGGGTGCCAAGCGCGACCTTTACGGCAAGAGGGCTTGGGGCTTTATAGAGCATTAATTGTCCTGTTTTCAAATAAAGTCGTATGATTCGTTCAATGACAGGCTACGGCATTGCCGAGCAGACCTATAACACCAAAAAGATTTCGGTCGAGATTAAAACTCTGAATAGCAAGCAACTCGACCTTCAAGTTAAGCTCCCCAACGAATTACGTTTCGCTGAACTGGACTTTCGTAATAGGATTGGCACCAAATTGCAGCGTGGCAAAGTGGACGTGGTCATTAGCATCACCGACACCGACCTGTCGCAATCCTATCATATTGACCAAGACATCGTAAAAGCTTACAAGGACCAAATCGAAGCCATCTCCTCGTCATTGGGTATTGCCCCTGCCAACGATTTGGCTTCGGTGCTGTTTCGCATGCCCGGCATCTTCAACGTGCCTGTGGAGAATTATGACGACGCCTTTGTAGCCAAAGTAGGTGAGACCCTCGACCAGGCGCTCGACATCGTCGACGGTTTCCGTGTCCAAGAAGGCAACACCTTGAAGAAAGACCTACTGCATCGTGTGGAGCTCATCCTCGACCTGTTGGGTCAGGTGGAGCCTTATGAGAAGAGCCGTCACGAGGTCATCAAGCAGCGCATCACGAAGAACCTCAGTGAGCTGACCACTTCGGGACAATATGACGAAAACCGTTTTGAGCAAGAGCTCATCTATTATCTCGAGAAACTCGATATCACGGAGGAAAAGGTGCGTCTGCGCCAGCATTGCAACTACTTCAACGAGAGTTGTGACGAAGACCAAGCGGGCAAAAAACTTGGTTTCATCAGCCAGGAGATGGGACGCGAGATCAACACCTTAGGCTCGAAAGCCAACGAGGTGAACATCCAGAAAATCGTCGTCAAGATGAAGGATGAATTGGAAAAGATCAAGGAACAGGTATGTAATATCCTATAACATGAAAGGTAAAATATTGATATTCAGCGCCCCATCGGGCTCAGGCAAGACCACCTTGCTCAATCACGTCATGGCCAACATTCCTGAGATGGCCTTCTCTGTCTCTGCCACCACACGTCCGCCTCGCGGCGAGGAGGTGCATGGTCGCGAATACTTCTTCCTGAGCATGGAGGAGTTTCAGCAACGTGTCGAGAACGGAGAGTTCCTCGAATGGGAAGAGGTCTATCCTGGTCGTTGCTACGGCACCCTTCTCGCTGTTGTCGAACAGATGCAGGAGGAAGGCAAACACGTGGCCTTCGACGTCGATGTGTGCGGTGGCGTGAATATCAAGGAACACTATGGCGACAAGGCCCTGTCGGTGTTCATCCAAGCCCCATCGGTTGAGGTGTTGCGCGAGCGTCTTATCAAACGTGGCACCGACTCGATGGAAGAAATCGAAAACCGCGTTGCCAAAGCGGAATGGGAAACAGAGTTCGCCCAAGGCAAGTTCGATTGCACCATCATCAACGACGACTTGGAGACAGCCAAGCGCGAGATCTTGGACGTCGTCAGCAGCTTCATCAACGAAGAGGAATGAAGAAAATAGGCATATATTCCGGCTCGTTCAACCCCATCCATCACGGTCATGTGATGTTGGCCAATTATTTGGTCGAGTTCTCCGACTTGGATGAATTGTGGTTTGTGGTCACGCCCCAAAATCCACTGAAGCAGAAGGAAGAACTGTTGGATGACGATGAACGTCTCAAGATGGTGAAACTGGCCATTGGCGACGACCCGCGTTTTTTTGTGAGCGATATAGAGATGCATCTCCCGACGCCTTCCTATACCATTAATACATTGTCGGTGCTGTCAGGGCAATATCCCGATTGCCAGTTTGTTTTTATCTGCGGCATGGACAGCCTGCAGAACATGAAGCATTGGCGCGAGTATCAGCGAATCCTTGATAACTATGAGTTGCTGGTGTTCCCTCGTGAAGGCTACGATGGCGGTGACCTTGCTGATTATCCCTCGGTGACGGTGCTGAAGACCCCCATCTTGGAGATCTCGTCAACGTTTATCCGTCAATGCGTCAAAGAAGGCCGCGACATGCGGCATTTCATGCCAGAGCCTGCGTTTCTATACATGAAACAGCATCATTTGTACGAATAATCCTTAGAAATCCAGGTTGAACGACAGGTAGAATCGCGGTTTCTTGGCGATTTGTCCGTCTTGTATGCCCCAAGCCATGTCGCCTCTGACGAAGTAACCGAACAGCGTCGTGCGCAGGCCAAACCCCACGCCACCTACCAAAGGATCTTTCATCTCCGTGACGGTGATGTCTAAGTTGCCGTCGCTGATGTGGGTGTTGTAAAGCGAATTGCTCGGGTCATAAGGGTTCCATCCCGTCCAGGCAGTGCCGAGGTCGCCGAAGGCCACCAGTTGGAAGTCCTTGATGAATTTCATGTTGATGGGTCGGTTCATGAAATAGCTGAACACCGGGAAACGTAGTTCGCTATTCAAGACCACGAAGTTGTTTCCGTTTCTAATATTCTGCTGGAAGCCACGCATATTGGTGGCCAAGGTTTGATAGGCATAGTTTTGCGTGTAGTCGATTGGTGCGCCTTGGTCGAAAGTGGCCAGGATCCAGTTGTCGACACCGCCCATGTAATAGATGAGCTTCTGTTGGCCGAAGGAGCTGCTGCCTGCGATGCGATTGGCCCAGATGAAGTTGCGGCTGATGCGTGTGTAGTGGCGGTAGTCGAAGCCGACGACGACCATATTGTTGGTGTTGCGTGCAATGCGTTGGTAGTATTCGGCAAACACCTTGCCTCTTGCCCCGACGAGCAGGTTGGTCCCGATTTTCTTCGCATTGTCGTAGACGAGCTCGGCACGCAAGCCGCCCCAATTTTCGTAGACATCCTTGTCAGCCAGGCTGTAGTCGTCGATGGAGAGGTTGACCCTGTGGTCGAGTCTGTAGATGGCTGTGCCTCTTAGGCTCAGGATCTCACTGAAAGGATAGCTCAGCGTATAGAAAGCTTCGTTGGTAAAGGTACGATAGTAGAACTTGGAATAGTCGTCGGTGACATAGCGGTGCAGGGTGATGCTGCGGTCGGTGCGTTTGCTGAAGTCGCTGAAACGCAGCATGTATTCGTTGTTGGTGAGGGTGGTGTTGAGTTTGACGCCAAGTTCGATCTTGTAGTCTTCCATGAGGTCTTTCATGACCGTGCCGAGGAAAATGTTGAAGCCCGAGTAGAGGTAAATGGGAGCGTTACCGCCTGTGAAAGGCTGGTAGCTGTAGTTCATGCTGCTGAAATCGATCTGGCTCATCAGCTGGTCAGCGAAGAGCTCTACGTAGTAGTTGTTCGGTCTTTGTATGGTATCCTTCGGGCGGGGTTGCGTAGGAGCAGGTGCATGGCTTTGCGCCACGGGTTGGAGGGTGTCGCCACCAATCGGTCCGTTGATGGGCTTTTTACGCCTACTGTAACGGTAACTGGCCGAGAAACGGTGTTTGGAGATGGGCTCGGCGATGGAGTCGCTTTCTTTCTGTGTCAAATCGTTAAAGAGACGTTTCTGCGCATACGGGCTCATTTGGCTGATGTTCTCGTCGTGACCGCGCAGAATAGGCGACATGAAGAACTTCTCTCCGTTTTTGTCGGCCATCAGCATGGCGGCTTTGTGGTCGCGTGGCAGATAGGTATAGTCGATGATGTTGGCGGAATAGTCGGTAAGTTGTTCTTTCTTTCCGAAATAGCGGTAATGCACGATGGTGTCGATGTGGCTGATGGCACTGTCGAAGCGGATTTGATAGAGGTTATAGTAGCCGCTGGTGTCGTTCAGGTAGAGCAGGCTGCCATCTTTCAGCGGCTCAGGGATGATGCTGTTGGAGATACGCTGTCGGGTCAGGTTTTGCAATACTGTCGACTTGTTGTTGTAGTTGTATGCATACAGGTCGAACTGCTTGTTTTGAAAGCCCATCTGCTCATCGGCCTTCAGCGTGTCGTTGTCGCGGTTCGAGCTGAACACGATCTGTCGGTCGTCGAAGGTGAAGACAGGGTGGAGGTCGGTGTGCCAGTCGTTGGTGATTTGCTCCAAGGTATTGGAGAATAGGTTGTAGACATAAATGTCAGGCTTACCCATACGGGTGGCGGCGAGCACGATCTTTCGGCTCTTGTGGGCATAGGAGAAGGAACTGACCTTCTGAAAGTCAATGAGGAAAGTGTTGGCTTTCTTGCCACTGTTGACATCCAAGTTGTAGAGCTGTATCTTGCCTTCTTCTTCCAGGATGAACGACAGGATTTCGCTGTTGGGATGCCATGCCAGCAAGGGGAAACTGGTGTCGATGTTCTCGTCGGAGCGGTAGCCTGCGCTGAAGAGCTGTTTTCGTTTGCCGCTTTGCAAGTCTTCGAGCCAGAGTCGGATTTTGCCTTCGTCGTTGCTGACGTAAGCGATGTATTTCCCGTTCGGGCTGATGCTAGGTTGTGTGAAAGTACGGTATTTCTTATACCTCAGTCGCATCGGCTCGTTAGGCTGACGGTTCATGATGGTCTCGTAACGTGCCTTGTAGAAAGCGTACCATTCTTCTATCAGAGCCTTGTATTCCTTGCCGGTGACATAAAGCAGCGACTTTTTCACGCTTTGGGTATTCTCGGCCAAGGTCAGGATGTCGTTGAACGACTTGCTGCCGTATTTCTCGTCGATGAAATTCCAAAACGAATAGCCTGCCACCAAAGCGTCGTCGTTACGCAGATGGTTGATCTTTTTATAATTGCCTGAAACGATGCCACGTTGCAGCTGGGCTTCCTTGTGGCTGTCCCAATTGCCGGCGATGTAGGCCACCAAGCCATCTTGGAACCATTGTGGGATGTCGTAGCGGTAGGCACTGCGTATCTGCGAACCTACGCTGATGCCGTTCATCACTTGGCTGAACAACAGGCTTGTAATACCTTCGCGAATCTGGGCTTCAAAGTGGGTGTAGTCACCGTCAAAATACAGGATGACCTTTGAGCCTATGATTTTGGTGATGCCGCCCGTGTTGCCGTTTTCCTCTTCCTCCAGGTTGATGTTGCTCTGCTTGAAGTCACCCTTGCTGTTGAACACGATGAACTGGATCTTCTTGCTGAAACGGCTGTTAAGGCGGGCTTCAAGTTGTGGGATCTGGTCCTTGGCATAGGCTTGTGCATAACGGGCGAGGTCGTTGCCGCCTTGGTAGAAATACACGTCGAAGTTGTCGTTCATATAGTACGACCAATGGAAGTCGGCCCACTGCACGCGGTTCTTCCCGAAGGGCATGTTCATGCCGTTGTAAAACTGGGCATGGGCCAAGGGAGCCATGGCCATGAGCAGCAAAAAAAGAAACGCGTATTTTTTATTCAACGACATGTTTTCCTAATTAGCGGACAAAGATAGGTAAAATCTTTAGAATGTTGTGGAAAAACCCTACCTTTGCGCCGAAATATTGAAATCATGCTCCAATTCGAACAATTCGTCTTCAACCCTTTTGCGGAAAACACATACGTCGTTTACGATGAGGAAAGCAAAGCGTGTGTCATCATCGATCCGGGCTGTTCCTCGGCAGGCGAAGAGAATGAGCTCTTCGGCTTTATCGACAGTCGCCGATTGAAACCTATCTTGGCCATCAACACGCATGGCCATATTGACCATATCATTGGCAATGCGGCCGTGAAAAAACGTTATGGCATTGAGGTGGCTGCACATCCCAATGTGAAAAGTGACTTCCTTCGTTCGCACCAACAAGCTCAAATGTTTGGAATGCCGTTCGACAGTGATTGCGAGCTCCCCAATCGCGACCTTGAGGATGGAGAAACCATCAAGGTAGGGGAAAGCACTTTGGAGGTCATCAGCACTCCCGGTCATGCCATCGGCAGCATCAGCCTTTACGCCGAAATCGAAGGTTGGGTCTTTACGGGCGATGCCCTCTTTTGCCGCAGCATCGGTCGCACCGATTTGCCAGGTGGTAACTATGAGCAGCTCCGCACAAGCATCATTGAGCGATTGTTCCACCTGCCCGACGACACCGAAGTCTATTCCGGTCACGGCGAGAGCACGACGATATTTGACGAAAGACGGTATAATATGTTCCTCTGATGAAACTATGGCTTAATATATTGGTTTTCTTTTGTTTGACCATTGGCGTTTACGCACAGGACGAGATGCGGGTCATTGACAGTCTCGAAAACGTTATGGCTAAGCAGGAAGGGAAAGAAAGGGTGGAGACTATGCTTGAACTTTCAAGGGCTTTTGTCGATTTTTCTTTCGATGACTGTATTAGCTGGGGTGAGAGAGCCATTATGGAATCCAAGAATCTGCAAGATGACGAGTTGGTAGCCAAAGCCTATTGGAAAATTGGATTGCGCTATTTGCATCATTATGAGTTTGATTTTGCTCATGAACAGTTTGTGGCTGCATTGAATGTTTTGGATAACCGAAAGGAAGCATCCGAACAACTCATGGACATCATGAATTATAAGGGGTATGTTGAGCTTTACATGGGAGAGATAGACTCTGCTTTGGCGACTTATCGGAAAACACTAATAGTGTCGGAAGCCCTTGGCGATGAAGCAAATTGCGCAGATGTCTACAATGGCATGGCCTATTTGTATTTTCAACAGGGCATTTTTGACAAGGCAATGAACAGTTTCAAGGAGGCTCGTCAAATCTACGAGCGGCTTCAAGATACGCTTTCTGTCGCTCAATGTGACAACAACATTAGTAATATTTATGTTGAAAGGCAACAATTTGATAAAGCGCTATTATTGTTGCAAAATGTGATACCTGTGTTTGAACAATTTAATGATGAGGCTTCTTTGGTTCATGCGTATCAAAACATAGGTACGGTCTATGCTACCGGCCATATAGACATGGATTCAGCATTGGTCTATCTCAAAAAGTCAACCTTACTTGCCGAAAAACTTGGCGATCGTATCACATTGATAGAGGGTGAATTGGAATTAGGTAATGTTTTGAAATACTTGGGAAAGGAGAAGGACGCGATAAATCTGTATCAGTCTGCACTCCATTCTTCGCAAACGATAGGTTTCACTAAAGGCATGTTGGAGGCTTATAAAAATCTCGGTATTCATTACAATGAAATTGGGGATTTCACGACATCTGCCATTTATCTGAGAAGGTGTATGGAATTGTCTTCAGACAAAGGAAACCAATTATATGTCAATACGGTTCGTCCATATTTGATTGCTGATTATGCCAGGTTGGGTCAACTGATGGAAATGAAGAAAGAATTGGGATTGATGCTGGATAACTATGATGGTATTATCAATGAGAATAATGCTTTGGATGAAGAACTGACCGAAATGAGATACCACACCGAAGGCTTGTTGAAGCAACATGAATCCCAAAACGCCCAAATTCAAGCCCTCCAATCCCAACGCGACCATTATCGTTTGGCGTTCTTTGGTCTTTTGGCTATCGCGCTTTTTGTCCTGGTTTTGTTTGTGGCCTACAAAATTGTTCGGAAAAAACGGGCAAAAGTGTGAAGTCATGAAATAAAATCCTACCTTTGCACGAGTTTTTGAATCTTAAATCTTAAATTTAAAATAAACAACAATCATGATCGAAAAAATCACATCATCGCAACAAGCTATGGACCTGGAAGCCAAGTACGGTGCCCATAACTATCACCCACTGCCGGTTGTCCTCGCCAAAGGTAAGGGCGCCAAAGTGTGGGACGTCGAAGGCAAAGAGTATTTCGACTTCCTGTCGGCTTATTCCGCCGTCAACCAAGGCCACTGCCACCCGAAAATCATCAAGGCCATGACCGACCAGGCCGAGCGCCTCACCCTCAGCAGCCGCGCTTTCTACAACGACGCTCTCGGCGTGTGGGAAAAGTATGTGACCGAATACTTCGGCTACGACAAGGTGCTGCCTATGAACTCGGGCGCTGAAGCCGACGAGACGGGTCTGAAGCTGGCTCGCCGTTGGGGTGTCGTCAAGAAGGGTATCCCGAACGATAAGGTGAAGATCGTGTGCTGCGAAGGTAACTTCCACGGCCGTACCATTACCATCATCACGATGAGTAACGACCCCGAGTCGTATGCCAACTACGGCCCCATGACTCCCGGTTTCATCCGCATCCCTTACAACGATCCCGACGCACTGGAACAAGTGCTGGCTAAGGAAGGCAAGGAAATCGCTGGTTTCCTGTTGGAACCCATCCAAGGTGAAGCTGGTGTCTACGTGCCGGATGATGGCTACTTGAAGAAGTGCTACGATATCTGCAAGAAGTACAACGTGCTGTTCATGGCCGACGAGGTGCAGTGCGGTATCGCCCGTACGGGTAAGATGCTTGCCTGCGACCACGAAGGCGTGCGCCCCGACATCCTCATCCTGGGTAAGGCCCTCGGTGGTGGTGTGGTGCCGGTCTCCTGTGTGTTGGCCGACGACGACATCATGTTGAACATCAAGCCCGGTGAGCACGGCTCGACCTTCGGCGGCAACCCCATCGCTGCCCGCGTGAGCATCGCCGCCCTTGAGGTCATCAAGGAAGAACACCTGATGGAAAACGCTGAGCGTCTCGGTAAGATCTTCCGCGAGGAAATCGGTAAGATCAAGAGCCCGATGATCGAGAAGGTGCGTGGTAAAGGCTTGTTGAACGCCGTCATCATTAAGCCCAAAGACGGTAAGGAGGCTTGGGATGTGTGCCTCAAGATGCGTGACCTCGGCCTGCTGGCCAAGCCCACCCATCAGCACATCATCCGTTTCGCTCCGCCCTTGGTCATCACCGAGGCCGAGCTCCGCGAAGCCATCGAAATCATCAAGAAGGCCATCGCCTCGTTCGAATGATGAAACGAAAGAAAAAGCCCACCGCTTGGTGGGCTTTTTTTATTTGATTGGGATTTCCTTGAAGATGGCCTCAACGGCATCCTCGTATTCCTTCAGTGCATTAAGCTTTTTGATTTTCCGCCAAACCACCTGGGGCTCTTCAAAGCTGTTCATCAGATACGACCACAGTTCCTTCATGCGCCCCAACACCTTAGGGCTGCCACCGGCATGGTGCAGGCGGTCTTCATACAGGTCGAGGAGGTAATTATGCAGACGTTCCGTTTTGTCGTGGGTGGGTGCTGTGTTGTTTTTAATCTGTTCAGCCAAGAACGGATTCGCCAAAATGCCTCGTCCCAACATGAACTGGTTCACTGGTTGCACTGCATTGCTGATGCGGTTAAAGCTTTCCACCGAAACGATATCGCCATTATACACCAACGGCGCTTTTATGGAAGACATCAAAGCCTTAAAGCGTTCCACGTCGGCTTCACCCTTGTATAGCTGCTTTCCGATGCGCGGATGGATGATCAGTTCGCTCAAAGGATACTTGTTGAAGATAGGGATGATGGCATCAATCTCCTCCGGGTTGAAATATCCCAAGCGGCACTTCACACTGAACTTGATGTTGATTTCGTCGAAAACCCTATCTAGCATATCCTCCACCTTATCGGGGTAGGGCAGAAGCCCGCTGCCACGTTTCTTGTTGGCCACACGGGGGAAAGGACAACCCATGTTGAGGTTGATTTCCTTGTAGCCCAACTGCCGGCATTGCTTGGCGAAACGCAGGATTTCCTCCGCGTCGGTGCTGAGGATCTGGGGCGTCAGTGTCTCCACGTCGTTACATCCCGGGTCGATTTCCTCGCCTTGCAGGTTTTTGGCGTGTTCTTCCTTGTGTATGCCTGTGAAGAACGGCGTGTAGAACTTGTCGATGCCGCCGAAATGCCGCTTAAACACGTTGCGGAAGGGTGCATCGGTGATGCCTTGGAAAGGACCTAAAGAGAGGAAGACCTGGTTCATTTTTTCTTTCTGGTACCAGTGGCTTTGATGGCTTTTCTGTTCTTTCCGAGGTCGAATAGCGACTTGGCTATCCAAGTGATAAGCAACACAAAGGTAAGGTAGACGGCAATGCGGCTGAGATAATCGCCATGCTTCGCGTAGAAGGTCACCTTCGTGTTGGCTTTTAGCGTCTCCTTGATGGCTGTAGGCACCCAATATTCGGTCTGTTGCAGCACGTCGCCGCGTTGATTGAAGAATCCTGAGCGACCCGTGTTGGCCGAACGTGCGATGCAACGGCGGTTCTCTATGGCACGCAGCTTCGAGAACTCGAAGTGCTGCCTATAACCCGGTGTGTCGCCCCACCAGCCGTCGTTGGTAATGACGAAGAGCAGGTCGGCGCCTTTCTTGCAGAACGAACCGACGTATTCGCCGAAAGCCGACTCATAACAGATGGCTACGCCAACCTTGTGGTCGCCAAAAGCCATCACCTGGGCTTCGGGGTCAGTCTTCAAGGTGCCGCGCGCAATGCCCATGGTGATGCTGAAGTTCTTCAGGAAGCCCATCCATTCGGGGATGGCCTCCACGCCAGGCGTGAGTTGCGACTTGTTGCGGTGCTGCATGTTTATGGTGTCGATCAGCAGGGCGGAGTTGTGACAATAGTAATAACGGTTGAGCCCCGCTTCACGTGCAGGGAAATCATCTTCCATGCCCTCGGGTACCCACTCCATGGTGGTGCCACCGATGACAAAGGCGAACTGTGGGAAGCGTTGAACATAGTCATGCAGTGTCTTCAACGAGCGAGAGTCACTAGTCCTGTCAAGCCATATGCCTTCCTGGATGGCCGACTCGCTGCTGACCACAAACCGGGTGTTAGGCGAGAGAAGGGGTAGCGACAGGTTGATATTGTTTTGTATGACTTGTTGGTCAAACTGATGGTCGAACTGTTCGTTCCACGGGTCGCAGTTCTGCTGCACGACGACGACTTCGGTGTCGGTGCCTT
>JAEEGI010007183.1_pt1 | contig 24973 bp, 22 predicted proteins | sample 8958751 | NCBI WGS metagenome assembly JAEEGI01 (sample SAMN16246545, study PRJNA631951) | gut metagenome | biome: gut microbiome; feature: rumen; material: KS-attached | host: Bos | place: Iran: Karaj | collected 2018-10
AATCAGGTTGTCGATACCCACGTTCAGCGATCCCTCTACGGTCTCCACCGCCTTCTGGCCATCCGTCTCGATGGTGGGGGTGAACGTGCCGAAGCCGTCCAACTTCACAGGCTGACCCTGTGTGATCATCTCCTTCAGACAGCTCACGATGTTCTGCAGCACGAGCACTGCCATCGAGTAGTCTACCAACTTGCCATGCTCGCTGATGTGCTTGGCGAAACCCTTCAGGTTGAGAGGCTCCTTAGAGTCAGCCTCTGCATAGTACTTGCCGTAAGCGGCGTTGTACTTGTTCTGGTTCCTGCGCAGATTCACAGGAAATGCAATTACTTCACTTGCCATAATTTACAAAGATTTTAATGGTTTTACTTAAATGTTTAAACTCTCATGCTCGCTCAAAGGTCGGTTGAACTTGTTGGCGCCTTGTTTATTCTCCCTTGCTTCTCGTTTGCGTTGACAAAGGTACGAATAATTTTTAAAATATGCAAGTGCTTTTCTAATGTGATTCTAATTGTTTCATGTTATTTCGAATTATATTAGGTTATATCAAATTATTTGCGGAAATTTTTGGATATTTCGTGGATTTTTAGTAACTTTGCTCTCGATTTGAAGTTTAACTAATTAAAACCAAAATGATTCAAAACACAACAAACAACAATTGTCAACTACCGAAGGCCATGGGCCGAGCCGAGCTCGCGCAGCAGTATTTCCCCTTCATTCAGCCCCAGTCAGCCTGGCTCAAACTGAAGGCATTATTAAACGAAGAACCGGCTTTGTGCCACCTCACAAAACTAAAACGGCGAACATTTCTACCGTCAGAAGTAAACATTATTTATCAGCACCTCGGGCAGCCTTAAAGCTGCCCTTTTTAGTGGGTTTTAGGGCTCTCTGACTTTCCTCCGAGCAAAGTCAGACTTTCCTCCGAGGAAACCTCCACTTTCCTCCGGGCAAACTCCGAGTTTCCTCCGAGCCTTCCTGAAACCTATAATTAGGAACATGAAAAATGTAAAAGATATTCATTCTGCATGGTAGCGTATGCTTACCTATATTCTCTCGAAGAGTTCACAATTCACAATTCACAAAACCCGTTTTTCAAAAGTGCCAAACCTGCGCTAAGAATTATATATTATTATTAATATAATATATTATATTAATAATAATATATAATTTAATAATACTTATTTATATTGTCCGCCCCGACTCACTTCATTTCAGAAGTGTACCATAAAAAAACACCCATTTGTGAATTGTGAATTGTGAACATACATTTTTCGGTGGCGCGAAAAATGCTTGAAGAAACGTTAATTCAGGCTAATTCAGACGCTCCGAGACTGTATTTACGGAAAAAATGACTAATTTTGCAAAATATAATCAAATTACACGTTATTAATGCCAGTAGATAAACAAGTGTTGTTGCGCTATAGTGTTCTGAATCGTTGTTTCAGAAACAGATATAAGGAGTATACCATCGAGGATCTCGTGGATGAGTGCTCAAAGGCCATGTGTCAGGATTTGGATATGAAGGCAGGCGTTTCCAAACGTACTGTTCAGAACGATATAGCCAACCTCGAAACCAATTATCATATTCGTCTCGACGAGAAGCTCCGTCGTGGTCGACAGCGTCTTTATCGTTATCTCGACACCGAATACACGTTGCCCATGTACCGTATGAATGACCGTGAGCGCCATAAGCTTCAGGATGCTATCCGCGTGTTAGGCCATTTCGAGGGAGAGCCCCTCTATGATTGGGCGCGTCATTTCTTGATGCAGATAGAGGCTGGTATGTTTGATGACGAAAGTTCTTCGTATGTGAGTTTTCAGACCAATCCTGATTTAAAGGGTCAACAGCATTTTGCGCCCCTGCTTCGTGCCATCGTCACCAAGCGTGTACTCCGCCTGCATTACACCCCCTTTGGCAAGGATACCATCAGCTTCAAGGTATGTCCCTATTACCTGAAGCAGTATAATGACCGCTGGTATCTCATCGCCTTGGCTATGGATTATAACAGTTATGGTAATTATCCGCTCGACAGGATTGAAGGCTTCGAAGAGTTGGCCCTGCCTTATCTGGAACCTGAAGTAGATTTCGATGAATACTTCGATGACGTGATAGGTGTGACTGTCAATGAGGGGGATCCTATCGATGTGGTGATGAAGGTTAGTAAACAGAGTTTGGGATATGTGAAGACCAAACCCATCCATCTGTCGCAACGATGCCTGGAGGATACGGCTGAGTATTCCATTTTTAGCATCAACGTAAAGCCCAACTATGAGCTCGATGCCAAGATACTCTCCTTTGGAACCGACCTTGAAGTCATTGCACCAGAGAGTTACAGGGCACACATTGCAGACAAAATTCACGCAATGAGCGAAAAATATACGAACAATGCAGATAACCTGCATACTTAGCCCATATCTTTGCAGCAGAACAAGTAAGCTGATTGTATGAAAAAGAGTAAGGACAACAGACAAAAGTCCCAGAAGCCAGTTCGGGCCTATAATCCCGAAATAGACGGATATAAGGTTGTAGTACTGGCCATCACTGATACAGGATCCATCATTACGTCAGGAGCCGAAGGCTTCGATTATGGTATTGTCTTCCAACATGGAATACAATACGACTCCAAGCCATTGCCTATCGATATCTCAAGCACTTTCGCAGCACCCAATATTCTCGTTGGAAGCAAAATCCGTATTTATGTCAATTCTATTACCAAAATATCTGGATGCAAAGTTGCCATTTCTACTATAGAAATTGCTGGTGAGAATAAAGAAGACGAAGATGAGTTTAGGAAGATGGAAGTAGGCAAAACCTATCATCTGACCGTATTCGACTATAACAATGAATATGTTACCTTGAGGGTGCCTGGAACTTCCCTAAGAGGTTATATAGATGCAAAGGCCATCCCACATCCTGAGATAGGGCAGGAGTATGATCTCAGGTTAGCGAAGAAAGGTTATTCTGTATTTCAGTTCATGACCTTCGAGTTGGAAGTTGCCGATTCTGAGGATGGTGACTCCCCGCAATATGAAGTAGATGTGGACGCACTGTATCAAGATATGTTCAGGCAGGAGCTGTCTCTTATTTCTGAGGAAGACGAGGCGTGCATCAAGAAGCTACTGGCAGATTATCCACATACCGACAGACGTAAGAAATATCTGGCAGACATCTCGCATCTGTACTGTCGTTGTACGCCTCAGGCATGGATAGCTTTTGAGGATTTCAGCAAATTATACCCCAATTATCTGGTAGACCATAATTTCTTCATTACCTGCAATCAGGAAGAACAGTCGTTTACCATCTTCGATAGCGAGTATGTGGTGTTCAGACTGTATGGCGATGGAGAGTGTCTTTGGATGACGGAGTTCTTTTACGGGAAGAAAGATGTACGCGCCAAAATCATCTGCGATAAGAATAAGAATCGCAAATTGATTATTGAAGGTTATAAAATACATGTTCTTGATTCTTATAGTGCCATACCCCATTCCTTTGACTGGAGGGCAACGATGGATTATACGAACAGAATGGCCGATTTCTTCTATATTATATTAAAGAAGATAAACGTTGACTATTGCGAAAAACAATATGCTGAAACTCGAGAATTCGCCCTATTGCGCGAACTGATAGAGTTTGAGAAGGACTTAGAGAAGAGAAAGGGTGGTCAGATCATTCGGATTAACGAAAAATATCCGATTGAAAGAACCGCAGCCCTGGAGTATGATCCAGGTGTGGCCTACAAATTCAAATTGGATAGCTCCGATTACGAGAAGCTCTGTGGTATCATGGAGCCAGATGAAGATCTGTTTGTGAGTTTGTATGATCCTGCAAAAGATGATAGGCCTGTCAGAAACGGAAAGATGTTTTATGATGAAGCTACTTCTGTGGCGCGATTGGAATTCAGAAATGACACCAATAAGGACTTGCTGAGATTAGGCTACCTGAAAAAGAGAAACTCCACAGAACATCTGGATATTCAAATTGAGGCCATCAACACACTATTCAGGGTAAGGGAGAAGAAATTCCAAGACTCTATAGTACCTTCTTATTTTAAAGAACCCAATATCGCGAAATATCAGGATGTCGAGTTCTTTGATGAGAACATTAAGCATGCAGTGCCAGGCAACAACCAGCCTCTTGCGGTTAAGAAAGCACTTGGCAACAAGCAGGTACTTCTTATTCAGGGCCCTCCAGGCACCGGTAAGACCACGGTTATTATCGAAATCATCCGTCAGTTGGCAAAGGAAGGTAAAAAAGTGCTGGTTTGCAGCCAAACCCATGCTGCCGTATGGAACATCATAGACAAGCTGTCCTCTTTTGAGAAAGAATTGTCCTTTATCGCCATTGAGAACGATGGCGAGGAAGAGGCATGGGGTACAGGATTCAACATTGAAGAATACAAGACTTTCCTGGCCAACAACAAGAATCTGATACAGAGGCTCAATCATAATGAGGAGGTTGACAGAGATTATATCCGAAAAAACTATCGATATAGTTCGAGAAATGGCGATAAGTACATTTCTTACCATAATTACATATTAGATTATTATTATGAGAGCAGGGACCTGTACCTGAATGCAGATGATATCCTTTCTCATCTTCTATCAGAGAGCGAGTTCTCCGGCTACCTGCTTGATTCTTACAGATACCAGATTCAAGATGTTATCCTAGGAACCTGTATCGGTATTGGCATGAATCGCAATGTAAGGAGCATGCATTTCGATACGGTTATCATCGACGAGGCCGCCAAGGCAAACCTGGCAGAAAGCCTTGTGCCTATGAGGCTTGGCGACAGATACATCCTTGTAGGTGATGACAAGCAGTTGCCGCCCTATACGGACAGGCAGATGATATCTGATTTCGTAAAAGAAAGCAATGCCAAGAATCCATGGGAAGAAAAAATCACGGATAAGAATGTGGTTGAAACCATCTCGAAGTCGCTATTTGAGCTTTACCACGACAAGATGGGAACAGAAAGTGAGAATGTTGTGATGCTGAACTACCAGTATCGTATGCATCCTGAGATTGGTAATTTCATCTCCGATGTTTTCTATGATGGAAAGGTGAATATGGGCGAAAACACGGTGTCACAGTACATCTCACTTCCTGAACCCTATAGTGATCCTATCCACTTTGTTGATACAGAGTTGCGCCCTGACCATTGGGAAAAACGCAGCGGACAGAGTTTTATCAATGTGTGCGAGGCAAATCTGATATGTCATGAAATCCTGCCGTTAATTGACCAGACAGGACTTTCAAAGGATGTTTCTTTGGCCATCATTACACCATACAGTGCACAACGCGAATATCTGAAGAATCAATTAAAGGGTTCGAGACATTACAACTCTATTTATACAATCGACTCCATACAAGGAATGGAGTTCGATATCGTCATTTTCTCATTTGTGAGATCATTCTCCACAAAGTATAATAAGGTAGTAGGTTTCCTCGATGACATGCGTCGACTGAATGTGTCGTTGAGTCGTGCCAAGAAAAAGCTGATACTTGTAGGCAATAAACCCACTTTGACTCGCCCTGAGGCCCATCGTGGTGGAGCCACAACAGTCATCAATCCAGTAAAGGTATTCGAGAAATTGTCGCAGTCGTACATCCAGTACGACAACCCCAATAAGGCGCGTTTGTTCCATGACAAATATAGCGAAGGCGATGAGATCTTGTGTTCTGTCATCAGGATCAAAGACAGCTACCTGTATTTCAATGTGAAGGAAAATCTTGACTTTGTATTCAGGAAGCCTTTGGAATCATATGAGATGAAGCAATTGGAAGATGCTACTGAGGTGATGGTGACCATCACGGATTTCAGCAGGTCATTACAACCCTATTTTGAGGTAGTGAGTTATCTCAGCGATGGCAGTTTTATTAAGTTGCAGAATTTCGATGATATAACCAGCCGTCTCAGCTGTGGCTCGATGATAACTTGTTCACTCACAAAGAAAGGAAGGAATATCGTTGCTGATTATAAAGGTTTCGAATGTGTAATCCCTGATGTAGCCATCAATGAAGAATTCCTGGATGAGACAAATGTTGGTGATATGATTCAGGCTAGAGTCTATATCATAGATAGAGAGAATCGCCAAATCATTGTTTGTCCAGTCTTGTCCTCATACGAGGAGTCAATCAGAAAAGGGGATCTCAGACACTTCTTCTTTACAGTCGAAGAGAAGTTCGATCCTGATGAGCTGGCTATTTCGTTCGATAATGGAGAAACTGCCTATTTCTCAATATCCAGCAGATTCTTATGGATGTCACTGTTAGAAGGCGATTTGTATTGTGATTTCCAGGGAAATGCTGATGACGAGGATAAAATCACGTACAACTATCGGAGGAAGAATATGTTCAGGGAGAATCATCCTTCTGGCGATGTGGTTAGAGCCCATGTTACTTTCATAGACAGAATATGCATAGCTTGGAGTGAAGGTGTCGCAGCTCCCATTGATGATTTCAGGGGTAAAGGCATCAAGGTGGGAGATGATTATGATGTAACAGTATCATATGGTGAAAAAGGAAAGGTTTCATTTAAACTGCTTGGATGATGGATCAGATCAGTGTTATAAAAGATATAATCAATGGGTTAGGGCGTACATTTGTTGGTGCTACTGAACTGTGGTATCCAACATATATGGTCCATCTGGATTTCCAGAAGCCTAACGATGACCCTATGTACCAGATAGATTGGGCCATCATGCATTTCATTGATGACATGCCAAAGGTAGATAAGACCTCTGTGGCAAAGATTATTGGTATGGAAACAAGTCTGATTGATTATAGAATAAGGACCCTTTGTGAAGCCGGCGATTTGGAATATAACAAGTATGGCCATTTCCAGATTACACAATCAGGAAAGGATAACTATTTCGGGCCTGCAGGCTCTGTGATGTACGTGTATAGCAGCAAGGATCTGTTGATCGATGGTAATAATCTGTCGATCATGGACGAGAAGATATATGGAGTACGCTCCAAAATTAGGGCAGGCTATAAATCCGATATTGTTGAGAATGTAACAATAACCAAGGACGGCAAGCCCATACGCCAGCTGTTACGGAAGTTGGAGAAAATGACGAACACTAACAAGGAGAAGCTTCGAATCCCTGCCGACAGTAAAAACTTTACGACGAACGATGAACCCGATTTTGGTAGCATCAGGATTTTCTTTGTGTTTAGTATTGATAAGGATGGGAATGTATGCAAGGACATTCTCTTCAATGATGATTTTATAAAGATACCATTCTATTCCAACGACATCCATAAATTCTACTATGGCCGCAGCGTGAGATTCAACTTCGGTTTCACAAACTATGAAGATAAGGATGTCAAGAACAGAATATTCGACTTTACCCATGAGACAATAAGCGATATCATTAAAAACCTTTTCCATTGGAACGAAGTGGAAGAATCATATTATGAGTATAAGACGAATGATTATAATAACAGCCGTCCGCTTACTGTTAAAGTGAATCTTAAGATGTTTTTGTCCAGTCGATGGAAGAAGCACCTGAAAGAGGCCATCAAGATTGGCGAGGTTGATTATGAAATAAGAAATTCAGTGATTACGCTATCTGTAGTCTCTGTTGACCCTGATTTGGACAGACTCCTGAATTTTGAAGAGAAGATTAATCATTTCCGAATTGAAAAAGGAATAGATTTTCTTATCGACTGGCTATGTCGTAGCGATCTTGTGGAAAACAGGAAACGGCTCATTGCTCTGGATCGCTTTGATATTCTTGAGATGGTAGACAACAAACTTTATATCCAAAGTAACTGACATGGGACATTATTATATTAACGACGCAAACAGAAGGGAGCTGACTGATAGAATCCTCGATATGATCAGAACAGCCAAGAGCTATATCAAGCTCTCCAGCTTTATCATGGAGGACTTTCAGGTTGTGTCAGAACTCCGCAAAGTGGCAGCTTCAGGCGAAGTGGCCGTCTTCGTCATTTCCAATCGTAATAATAAGGAAGGCGAAGAGTTCAAAGCCACCTCTTCGAAGAAAAGTGTGGAAGGCATTCACACCCACCAGATGTTTCTTCAGAGTTTGTTTTATGCAGGTGCTCATGTCAGGTTATTGGAGAATCTGCATGCCAAGTTCATCCTTGCTGATGGCAAAGAGGCCTTGCTGATGAGTGCAAATATTGCGGCTAACAGCTTGACTAAGAATGTGGAAACCGGTATTACGTTGGCTGGTGATGACCAGAAGGATCTGGAACTCATATTCGATACCATGTACAATTATGCCGATATTGTCCAGTTTATCAAAAGCGACAATAGTGATGTGGTCAAGAAATCGGTTAAGAAGTTGCCCAACGAGATGTTCAATAGTCTCAATGGACACGTCAAGTTGACTGCCATATCCAAGTTTGACACCAATTTGTCAGAGTGTCATCAGACAACAATATACGATGCCATTATCAGAATCATCGATGAGGCCCAGTCATTTGTTTATATCGTGACGTGGGTGTTTAAGGATAAGCGCAATGCACTCTTTAAACTTCAGAAATCCATCGATAATGCCATCAAGAGAGGTGTCAAGGTAACGTTGTTCTGTAATAACAATGTGCCGGCCTTCAACCAGTCACTTCAGGAACAGTATATCTACTTAATGGGTAGCAAGGGTTGTGAGGCTTACTCTAATAACAACAACCATTCGAAATGCGTGCTGAGTGAGAAAGAGGGACTCTTGTTTACCGCCAATATAGATGGCAACAACGGTCTTCTCGAAGGTTTTGAGGTAGGCTGTATGATGGATAAGGAGCAGCACCAGCAGGCTCTGAATCATGTAAAGGAATTGATAACAAAAGCAAAGAAGTAATATGAAAGAAGAGAATGTAAATGAGTGGCTAAGATTGAGTGAGTCTGGACATGTGGCTGAGGCCGAGGACTTCTATTATAACACACTCTTTCGTGATGTGATTGACGAGTTCTGCGAGCGGAACTCTAAGCCAGAGATAAGGTGCAATGTCCTGTTCTCTATCTTGGGTTACAGTCCAGAGCCCATCATACTGACTCAGCGTGCCTTAAACCCTGAGATTCATATTATTTTTACGACAGATATCAAAGATGCTGAGGCTTCAAAGAAAATCAGGAACTATCTTGGAACGTATCTTACCAGTGAGTTTAAAATCATAGAGATACCCAACGATTCTTTTAATGACATCTATACATGCCTCAAGGATCAGATGGTTCTTCATCCGTCGCAGGACTATGTGATTGATATTACTGGTGGTAAAAAGTCGATGGTGGCCACAGCAGCCATTTTCGGCAGGGACTATAACTGTAATGTGGTCTATGTGGATTATGACCAGTACATATCGCAAATCAGAAAACCGCTTCCTGGTTCAGAAAGGCTGAACTACGTTTATACGCCAGCTATTGATTTGCCAGAGATAAAATTCTTTGCGATGCAAAAGAATCTCATGAAGGAGATGCCTTCGGTGGGTGCACATGTGAAAGAAAAGTCAACCTATCAGAAACAGCAGCCCAAGGCGGATTTCTATGAGTCGAAACTGCATAGGGATAATTTCAAGAAGGCCTTCGAAAAAGTAATTCGTACATTCGAAAGTGAGAATGGTTATACAAAGAAGGTGAATGTCAGATATGAACAGAAAAATGATTTTGTTTCATTCTATAGTAACAGTATCAAAAATCGTTTTAATGTAGGCTTTATCATGGACAACTTTATGCGAGCATACAAGGACTATCATATAGGTAAAAGCATCAAAGACATCAACAATTATCATAAGACACCGATATCTCCTGACATCAAAGGCGACATCTCCAAAGCTTTTGATAATATAGTCGTGGCCATCGATGAAAGACTGAAAATAATGGATAAGGGGCTGTACTAATAGTTGCATGTTTTGAAAAAAGAGCCCTTTTATTTGCTTTTCTCAATAAATTGCTCTATCTTTGCAAGCATAAAACGAATATACTAACATTAGCATAATGGCATTTGAATCATCTTTTAAGGCAATAGATAATACGCTGCATCATGACGATGGATGTAGTACGGCACTTGATTATGTGGAGCAGTCGAGTTGGGTGCTCTTCTTGAAGTATCTCGACGATCTCGAGCAGACACGTGAACAATCTGCCGAGTTAGAGGGTAAGACTTACGAACGTATCATTTCGGGTGAATACCAATGGCATGAGTGGGCGATGCCGCTCGATGCTCAGGGTAATTACGACAGAGCCCGTGCGCTGGTGGGTGATGACCTGATAGAGTTTGTAAACCTGAAGCTTTATCCCTATCTGCAGAGTTTCAAGGAGCGCTTTGCCTACGATACGATAGAATATAAGGTAGGTGTGATCTTCACCGAGATCAAGAATAAGATTTCGAGTGGATATAACCTTCGTGATGTGATAGAGCGCATTGATGAACTGAAGTTCCAGACGGCAGACAACCGACACGAGATGACGCAGATTTACGAGGATCGCCTTCGTCAGATGGGTAATGCTGGCCGTAATGGTGGTGAGTATTACACGCCGCGCCCCCTGATTCGTACCATCGTGAAGAGCGTGAATCCTCAGGTAGGCGAGACGGTGTATGATGGTGCTTGCGGTTCGGCTGGATTCCTTTGCGAGGCTTACACCTATATGCATGGCAAACCCGGACTCACCAGTAGCGAAGAGGAGATTCTGCAAACCAAGACCTTCTATGGCAAGGAGCTGAAAGGCTTGGCTTATATCATCGCCATGATGAATATGATTCTGCATGGTGTGCAGTCGCCGAATATCATCCGCACGAACACACTTTCTGAGAATCTGGCTAATATCCAGCCTTCCGATCAGAAGGATGTGGTGCTGGCCAATCCGCCCTTTGGAGGTTCAGAGCGCGAGGAGGTGCAGCAGAACTTCCCCATCAAGAGTGGTGAAACGGCCTATATGTTCCTGCAGCATTTCATCAAGATGATGAAAGCAGGCGGTAGGGCAGGTATTGTGATCAAGAACACCTTCCTGAGTAATGGCGATGCGGTGGCTTTGCGCCGTAAGTTGCTCGAAGAGTGCAATCTGCATACGGTGCTCGATTTGCCAAGTGGTGTGTTTACGGGTGCTGGTGTGAAGACGGTGGTGCTCTTCTTTACCAAGGGTGAGCCCACGCAGAAGATATGGTATTATCAGGTAGACAAGCACTTCACGAAGACGCAGCCCATGACGGAGGCCGACTTGGCAGACTTCTTGGTTAAGCAGAAAACACGCGAGGATAGCGAATATTCATGGACGATTGATGTTGCCAATCTTGGCGATGACTTAGACCTCAGCGTGAAGAATCCGCATAAGGTAGAAGAGGTGGATGAGCGCACACCAGGCGAGGTTTATTCATCATTGATGAAGTTGGAGGATAAGGCTGCTGAGACGATGGAAGAGCTCAGTTGGGCGCTTTGGCCAGAAGATGAAGATGAGGAGAACCCGCTCTTTGGCGAACTCTTAGTAGAATCTGACGAGGAGGACGAGGCATGAAAAAAGAGATAGAAATGGCAAAAGATATCGTCGTGATCCAAGAAAACGAGTATAACGAAATACTGCGACAGGCTGTCGCAGTTATCGAGAATTCACGTACCATCTTGGCACGTCAAATAGCAGCTACAGCCAGCAATACATATTGGGAGATAGGCAAACTACTCCATGAAAAGAAGTTGGAGAGTAAACATGGAAGTGGAGTTGTTAATAGACTCTCAGTTGATTTGAAGGAACGTTATCCTGATATGGGTCTGTCGCCAAGAAATATGTGGGATATGAAGAAGTTCTATCTTCGTTATTGCGATTGTGACATAAAACTGCGACAGAGCGTCGCACTTTTGCCATGGTCTCACAATTTACTATTAATGCGAGATCTGAAAGATGATGATAAGGCTATCTATTATTATGCCCAGGAAATCATCAGTAAAGGTTGGAATCGCGATCTTCTTCTGAATGCCATCAAACTGAAGATGCACGAAAGCCATACGCTTGCGGCAACTGACAACAACTTCTCAACGTCGCTCCCTGCCACGCAGGCTCAATATGCCAACGAGGTATTTCATAGTTCATATAATCTGGGCTTCCTTGGCGTAACCCAACCTATCCTTGAATTGGAGTTGGAGAGCAGATTGGTTGAGAAGGTTAAATTGTTCTTAATGGAGCTCGGTAAAGGCTTCACCTTTATAGGCAATCAACATGTGCTGGAATACAATGGCAAGGAAAGCCGCGTAGATATGCTTTTCTTCCATAGAGGTATGCGTTGTTTGGTGGCTATTGATTTAAAAATTGGAAAGTTCATACCAGAATATGCTGGCAAGATGAACTATTACCTCTCTATTCTCGATCGTATTGAGCGTCAGGAAGGCGAGAATCCTTCTATTGGAATCATCCTTTGTGCCGAGAAGGACCATGTGGAAGTGGAATTGGCGCTTGAAGGAATAACGAAACCAATAGGCGTGGCAGACTATCAGCTGATTATTCCGAAGGAAGAGCTGCAGAAGACCATTGCAGCAGAAATCAAATCCTTTGAGGAAGAAAAAGCATCTAAAAATCAAAACGACGAGGCATGAAGAAGGGCTGGACTTATAAGAAGATTAAAGATGTAGGAGAGGTTATAGGAGGAACGACTCCTTCTACAACAAATCCGGAATTTTGGGGCGGAGATATTTGCTGGATTTCTCCTGCTGAACTTCATGGCGAACATTATCTCTATGATTCAGTCAAAAAGATAACAGCAAAGGCTGTATCAGCTAAAAGTCTAAAAGAACTTCCCGTAGGAACAGTTATTTTATCTTCTAGAGCACCTATTGGTAAAATTGCCATTAATAAAGTGCCAATGTATTGTAATCAGGGTTTTAAATGTGTTGTATGTGGCCCTGAATTATATAATGAATTTTTATATTGGTGGTTTTATGGAAAGGTTGATTACCTGAACTCTTTGGGAACTGGCGCAACATTCAAAGAAATATCAAAAACAGTTGTTGAAAATATAGTTGTACCTATTGCCCCCATCAAAGAACAAAAGCGGATTGTAAAGCGGTTGGATGCGGCGTTTGAGCAGATTGATGAGTTGAAAGCTAATGCAGAAAAGCAACTCACAGAAGCCCGTGCCCTCTTCCAAAAATCCCTCTCCAAAGCAATGGAACCAAAAGAAGGATGGGAAGAGAAAACGCTTAAAGAAGTTTCTACTATTTCAGGTGATTATGGTCTATCTGTATCATCTAAACCATTTGATGGAGTTCGTTATCTAAGAATTACCGATATAACAGATCTTGGAGATCTCAATGATGATAAGGTTTCTGCAAATGTTGATGATTCAAAGAAACAGGAGGAATTAGAAGAAGGTGATATTCTATTTGCAAGAACAGGAGCAACTGTTGGCAAAACTTTAGTTTATAGAAAGGAATTCGGTGAGTGCTTATTTGCAGGCTACTTAATCAGATATCGATTAAATAAAGATGTTATTAGTCCTAGATTCATGTACTATATTACGCATTCAGATGAATATTATGATTGGGTTAATGTGAATCAGGAAGCAGCTGCTCAGCCTAATATAAGTGCAAAGAAGTATAATTTACTACCTATAAAGTATCCCTCTCTCTCCGAGCAGCAACGCATCGTAGAGCGTTTGGATTCTATCAGCGAGAATGTTCGCAAGTACGAGGAAATCCAGCGGAAGATCATCGCCGAGTGCGATGCCCTGAAACAAGCATTATTGCGACAAGTATTTGAATAACAAATAAGATATAGCCTATGAACGAATCGGATACCCGTCTACACAAGATTGACCCCAAGCTGAAGGAGGCGAAATGGGGCGTCTTGGATGGTAGCAGAATAACGACGGAGTACACCTTTACCCGAGGAAAGATCAGTCAGACACAGAAGGGGAAACCTAATCGAGCTGACTATGTACTCATTTACAAAGGCGTGAAGCTTGCTATTGTAGAAGCCAAGAGCGACGAACTGAGCTATGCCGAGGGTGTAGATCAGGCTCAGCGTTATGCCGATATGCTGAATATCCGATTCACCTACGCTACCAATGGCGATGAGATTTACGAGATGGATCGCCAGACGTTGGACGATCATTTCGTTTCGGCATTCCCTACGCCTGAAGAACTATGGGCGAGAACCTACGGCGATGTAGACGAATGGCGCGATAAGTTCAACGCCCAACCTTATTACGATAATGGCGTAAAGCAGCCCCGATACTATCAGGAAACAGCTGTGAGGAAAGTGTTAGAGGGAATAGCCAAGGGCGAGAAGCGCATTTTGCTGACACTCGCCACAGGTACGGGCAAAACGTTTATCGCTTTCCAGATAGCCTATAAACTCTTTGAAACCCGTTGGAACCTGAGGCAGACCAATACCCGTCCGAGAATTCTATTCTTGGCGGATAGAAACGTTTTGGCCAATCAGGCCATGATAGACTTTGGCGGATTTAAGAAGGATGCGATGGTAAGAATCAAGCCCGGATCGGTGGCTAAGAATGGTGAGGTGCCTACAAACGGCAGCATCTTCTTCACTATCTTTCAAACGTTTATGTGCGGACCTGATGATTCGCCATACTTCGGACAATACCCCAAGGACTTCTTCGACCTGATTATTATCGATGAGTGTCATCGCGGAGGAGCCAAGGATGAGAGTAATTGGCGAGGCATATTGGAATACTTCGAGCCAGCTGTGCAATTGGGTCTGACCGCCACGCCTCGCGTGGATCAGAACGTGAACACCTATACCTATTTTACATATCATGCCTACGAGTATTCGCTGAAGCAAGGCATTGAGGACGGATTCCTGACGCCCTTCCGCCATATCAACATGAAGAGTAACATCGATGAGTATATCTACTCGCCAGATGATGAGATCATCAGCGGTACAGTGGAACAAGGCAAGACCTATAAGGAAGAGGACTTTTACAGGGGAGATATCAAGATTCGCCAGAGAGACGAAGCCCGCGTGAAAGAGTTCTTATCAGGTATTGGAGAGACGGAGAAGACACTGGTGTTCTGCGCTACTCAAGCCCATGCCGCTGAGGTTCGCGATATGATCAATGCCCAGCGCAAGAAGAAGGGCTATTGTCAGCGCGTAACGGCGAATGACGGAGAGACGGGCGAGCAATATCTGGCCGACTTCCAGGATAATGAGAAGACGATACCCACGATTCTGACTACCTCGGAGAAACTCTCCACGGGAGTTGATGCCCGGAATGTACGCCATATCGTACTGATGCGCCCCGTGAACTCAATGATAGAATTCAAGCAGATTATCGGACGAGGCACGCGTATCTATGAGGGTAAGTATTACTTTACCATCTGGGATTTCGTGCATGCGTACGAGAAGTATTCTCAGCCCGATTGGGATGGTGAACCCGTATGTCCCAAGTGCGGTAATAATCCATGTACTTGTGCTGACAGAGAAAGTAAACATTACGGAGTGCCTAAAGCTCATGGTTCCATGGTGCAGGAAGGACTGGAGCCGCCCGAACCTGATAAGCCAGCACCAAAAGAGATTATCGAAATCAAACTATCCGATCACCGTGTTCGTCGCATCAAGTTTGTCAATGATATCATGTTCTGGGGAGCTGATGGCAAACCTATCAGCACGCAGCAATTCATAGAAGAGATGTTTGGACGCTTACCCGATTTCTTTTCGTCGAGTGAGAATTTGCACGAGATATGGGCTGATCCTGAGACGCGTGAAGCCCTTCTTGATAAGATGAATGAGGCTGGTTATGGCAAGGATATCCTGCGCGACATCCGTAGGTTGATAGATGCAGAGAAATGCGATTTGCTCGATGTGCTGGAGTATATAGCTTATGCCACCACACCGATAGAACGTAGTGAACGAGCAGAGCGTTTGAATGATTACTATACCGAATTGAATGATGCTCATAAGCAGTTTGTGGAATATCTGGTAAAGGCATATATCAGATCGGGTGTGGAAGAACTGAGAATGGATAAGTTGAAGACATTGCTTGAACTGAAATTCGGCTCAGTGCTTGAAGGCATCAATGCCCTTGGAGGTGTCCCATCTGCAAGACAAACCTTTAAAGATTTCCAGCATCATCTGTATGCGTAGCAAAGAATGATGTGAGGCTTGATAAAATCCAACTGTGCAGATAACCTGCGCAGAATGGTTGTACTTTTGCACTCAAATAACAACCAAAATTGGATTTTAAAATGGAAATAAACTCTCTCGAAGCACTGCTTGGCAGTCAACGCAGGGCCGCTATGACAGAAGGCGGTCCATTGTTTGCGAAGAAGATCAGAAAGGTCTTCAAAAGAATCTGTCGCCACCAGCGTAACCTTCAAATCAACAACCATTCAGGCTGTACGGTTAACCTGATAGTCCTTAACTATGCGAATGAGGAGATAGGTCAGCTGATCATGGAATGTAAGGGGAACATAAACCAGATGAGGCCATGACACAGGAGGAGAAGTTGAAAATGATGCAGGAGTTCGCAAAGAACGGCGTCAAGATAGGCCAAATCATATTTGAAGTGGCTGGCGATAATAACTATTACGCAAATGAAAAAACGGAAGAAATGAAAGGTATTAGTGAAGAACAGATGGGCGATGCCCTAAAGGAAGTACAGAAGTACATGTGGGGGAACAGCGCCAGTGCGGTGATATTCTGCACGATGAGGGATAACCACGGCTTTGCGGACAACATGAGTCAGTTTGAACGCTTGTGGGGCAGGATAGCCGAAACGAAGAAACTGCAGTGGCTGTGTCCTGAGGGAACAATCAGGGCAGCCTTCAAGAATAACCCCTATTTTAAGTTGCCAGTAAGCAAATGGCAGGAGAATGGCGTACCCGACAGGGTGTTGTTCTTAAAAGACAAATTTGAGGAGCTGTTAGAGCCATAGTTTTACAAATACTTTCACAGTTTCACAAATACTTTCACAAGCCTCGGAAGCTATTTCCGGGGCTTATTTTTTATGCTTACCTTCGCCGACGAAAATCAGCAAGTACGAGAAAGTCCGGACCTCGGAACACTGATATGAACAAAATAATTAATTGCAACATGCAACAACTCGTAATTCGAAAAAACAAAGAAGGTAAGATGACCACCCAGCCACCCATATTGATGGTTAAGCGCATCGCCAAGAACGTAAAGGTGGTAAACCAGGATCTGCGCCAAGAGGTATACCTCTCGAATGATGCTGAGCGAGAGACAAGGTCCTTGAAAAGAATGGTAAGTCCCCAATTACTGTTCCTTCTACAGCAGCAACTGCAGGCCTTTAGCAGATTTATGCAGCAGGAAATGGCTGAAGACCTAGTGATCTTTGCCTACGAACACATAGCTCATACTACAGGCTGCATCTCGGCTGATACTGTGCTCGACATTTGTTATACGTGGATTGCTGAAGAACAGGGTATTCTGAAGCAAAGTTTCATGAGAAGAATGGAGGAGACAGGCGTATGACAATGCATGTGTTCGCCACGATTTTGGCTCTTTATCCGATTAAGCCGACAACTGAGATTGCTGAGGAGTTCGGTTTTTCAGTATCATATATTACCAAGATGGCAAGGGTATGCCGTGTGAAGAAATCGCACGAATTCCGCAGCGAGGTTAATCGAAAGAACGGTCAGGTTAGTCTAGTGAAAGTCAAGAAGCAGAAGATGCGTCGCATGAAGCGAACCATTAAACTCCTTGATGAGGGCTACTCGATAACCGAAGTAGCCAAGCGAGTAAAAGTTACAACCAAAACTATCGGTGTATATCGTAGTGATTGGAGAAAAATGAACCATAATTAAAAAAATAGGAAGTAAGATGAAAAAAGAAGCAAGAAAACATTTGCAGAAGTACTGTGACGTAAGTAACTGGAACCGTATGCACAGACCAAAGGCAGGGAAGGCCAACTTTGAGGCCGGTGAGGCTTTAGCAGAGGAAATACTTTGCCTGATCCTCAAGAAAAATGATCCTGGCTATGACGGCACTGCCATCATGCTGACAGCCGTGGCGCTGGTAAGATCGTACATCAGGAAGGCTCTCAGTTACAGTAATGCCTTCGATATGAATGCTCATCTGCATCTGATGGATAAGTATGAGGAACTGTTTGAAAAGGATGCTTGGATGGGGATGCATCACGATGGCGTTCAATTCCAAATAGAAGACTTTATCAGAGGTAATAAACGTAAGTTCTGGGATGAACTGGATATTTACGAGGAAGAAGTGATAAATAACCAATAAATTTCTAACCGAGTTGAAAAGGTGAGCGAGGGAAAAGTATCCGGATATAATTGAGCTCAAACTAAAAACTTCGCTTTTCCGACTTAGACTCACTTAATCAACAAAGGAAATGGATATTAAAAAGTATATTTTCGTAAAGAACTTCAAGGGCATACTTAAAAGCCTTGTGGATGGCCATTACATTAAGGGGTCTCTTTATATCGACAAAGAGACGCATGTGCTAACATTTAAGCCTTATAACTGTTCGCCAAGACAGCGACTGAAGGATTTGCTGATTCGACCATTGGAGCACGGATGGGTAAAAGAATCCCCGGACTGTATTAAGCTCTATCAGAGTGTACCGAAGATTCTGGGAACAGCCCGCATCTTAGGGGTGTTGGATCGTGAGACGAAAGAGGCGAAGAACGCCTTGATGGAACGGGAGATCATAGACAGAGTGTGATTGAACATTGAACATTGAAAATAATGGAAGCATTAGTAATGATTCAGGAGGTGGGCGCATACTCTGAGCGTCAGTATCAGCGACAGGATGGTACCAGTGAGTATTTTAAGAGCAGAGGCATCACGCTGAAGCATGGTGGCGACACCATCTATGGTGAAATCACAGGCGATTATGCATCGAAAAATCGTGACACTCAGTTCTCGAAGCAAGTGCCTTATGTGGTGAAGGGCTATTGGAAGCATCGCACCTGGGAGGACCAGAACCACCAGCAGCGTCATGAGAATTCGTTCTATATTACCGACATTCAAACCCTGTAGCCGATGTTCTGTTATCAGGAAAGTACTAAAGCCTACTCTGCTGTGCCATGCAGCAGAGAGGTTTTCTGGGAAGCCATTAGGAGCCAGAAAACGGAATGGAATATCAATGCGCGCAGAGCTATCATGGCCGCTGTGAAGGCTTCGAAAACGCAAGGGGCGTCTGCACTGGAAACATGGTTGCACAATAGCGACTATCAGCGATGGGTGCCTGATTACACTCGCTATCTAAAAAAGGAGGCGAAAGAAGCTTTCGCGGCCAAGACCGATGGCGAAAAGCTGCTGGCGTATGCCGATTCATTGAAGAACGATCTGCTACCTTTCAGCTTCTGCTGCTACGAATATGATGAAGTAGAGGTAGAGGTGAAAAAGAAGAATGGTACAAAGGTAAAGGTGAAGCGACGTCCGCGACAGCTGAAGTACTGCCATCTGAATGGACTCGTCATGCTGGATATTGACCATGTGGAGAACCCCATGCAGATATGGTATCAGCTTCGTGACAACGAGGCCTTGATGGCAAGAACGGTGTTTGTGCACTTCACCAGCTCGGGTAGGGGGCTGCGAATTATCTTTACGGCAGATATTAATCAAGGAAACCTCTTTGATAATCAGCTGGAGTTCTGTTCTGCCTTGGGTGAGGGATATGTTCCCGATGATTCATGCAAGGATGCTACAAGGGATTCGTTCTGTCCGAAGGAAGATGAAATTTTATTTATTGACGAAGACAAACTTTTTAATTATTATGACAAAGAATATGACAAGGCTTATACGCCTAAGTACCGTAATGGTCAAACTAAGCCAGAGATGCATGAGGGTTATTCTAATCGTGGCTCTCGTAAACGTAGCACTGCTAAGACTGCTGTTGTGGCCAGCAAGGCTGCTGTGGCAGGGACTGGGAATGAGCGGCAGATGGATGCTGAGAAAAATGTAGATAATGAGGGTGTTCTGGACAGAACATGGTATGGAGAGGATATACAGCCTGTTATTGATTATTGGAGCGCTCAGCGCTTTGGTAATGGGGATGAAGGAGCTTCTCGACACGATGCGAGCGTATCGCTGGCTCGAGACTTATTCATCATGTTTGACCGAGATCAGCGCAAAGCGCTCGAAACGCTCAAAGCCCAGCCCTGGGTACAGGACATCATCCGCGAGAGGGATGAGGATGTGGATCGCACGGTTTCCGATGCCGCTAACTACGTGGCGGCTCAGGAGAGCGAGACTGCCAAAAAAGGCAAGCCCTGGCTGCCCATGCCCTCGAAAGAGATGCAGGAAGCGGTGGAAGCCATAAAAGGCAGGAATTATCAGGAGATAATTAAGTGTCAAACAGCAGTGAGCAAGGGGCAAAACTCTCAGATCTCAAATCTTAACTCTCAACTTGAAGACTGGGGTGCAGAGATTGAGTCGATGTTCGATGATTTCCCAATGCTCAGGGACATCTGCAAGGGGTTGAAACGTACTCAGTTTGTAGCGGCTCTGTTTGTGGCAGGCGGTGTGTTGATGACACTGATGACTCGCTGTTGGTACAGATTCTACCATCGTCCGCAGCAGGAGCGAAGATTAAACTGCGCACTCTTTATTATAGGTAATCCTGCCTCGAACAAGTCGATGGCTGGTGATATTTGTGATGTACTCATTACTCCTATGGAGGATGCAGACAAGGCAGGTAAGGCTGCGTTGAACCGATATAAACGTGAGATGAAGAAGAAAGCTGCCAACAAGGAGGGTAAGGAGAAGCCGCAAAGCATCATCCGAATTCATCCTGCGCGTACCTCTAACGGACAGATGATTGAGGACATGATTAACGCCAAGGAGATTGTGGATGGTAAGGAGATGCAGCTACACCTTTTCACTTTCGATACGGAGCTCGATAACTCGATCACACTGCAGGGTGGTGGCTCTTGGATTAACAAGCAGGCCATGGAGTTGAAGGCTTTCCATAATGAGAAGGATGGTCAGATGTACCAGAACTCGGATTCGCCTGTGGATGAATTCCCTGTGATGTGGAACTTTGAGTATACTGGTACTGACTACGCCTTAAAGAAAAAGGTGAATGCGAAGAACTTTGGTACCGGACTCTCCACTCGTCTGGCTGTGATTCCGATGCCTAAGACCAATTATGAGATGATTGAGTTTGAGGAGCAAACACAGATTGACTGGGATCGCATCAATCGCATGAAGGACTGGGCCTACAGGCTCGACAAGCGTGCTGGTGAATTACCCTTCTGGCCACTGGTGAAACATCTGTATGAATGGACCAAGAACCGCATGGAGGATTGTCGCGAGGATGACTCCGAGGCAAACGAGTTAATGCTAAAGCGTGTGCCTTATCACGCTCTGAATTATTCAGCACCTTTCATTGATATGCGCCACTGGAGCAGTATGCATCAGGAGGGCAACTACTGGGAAGGTACTTATGAGGTGGATGATACAGACTGGAAGCTCTGCGAGCTCATCGCTCGTATTCAGTACGCCACGCAGCAGCACTTCTTCGGAGCTATGGCAGAGAAATACTTCGACGACTTGAATAACGATGTGCAGATTACGGGTAAACGCCACCGTCAGAAATCTGTGGCAGGCTACGAGCGTCTGCCTGAAGTATTCACACGTGAGGATGTCATGAGGTGCTTCAATTATGTAAACTCATCATCAGTATCGATGAAGCTGAAACGCCTCGAAAGCGAATCGATCATCGAGAAGATTAAAAAGGGTGTTGATGCAGGTAAATATAAGAAACTTGTGAAGGTGCTGAAATAGATGCATCAAAAATTCACAATTCACAATTCACAAATTGATGTTTTTATTATGACCAACGTAGAAATGAATGAATCAATCAAACTCTCGGAGCATTTTTCGCTCCGAGAGGTATGTAAGACAAGCCACAAAACTAAGGATGGTAATATTCCTAGCCATGTGGCAATAGAGAATCTGAAGAATATCTGTGAGAACTGGTTGGAAGACCTTAGATACAGCAATAATGTGCTGTATGAAGAGGTGGGGTCTGACGGGGGACAGGTTCCTGTCAGCCCGGAAGCGCAGAGTGTATCTGACAGGAACCTGTCCCCTGTCAGACATGAGGCGCCCATTATCATTACCTCAGGTTATCGCTCGCCGGAGGTGAATAAATTGGCGGGTGGATCGCCTAGTAGCAATCACTTAACGGGTTGCGCAGTGGATATTAGATGCGTAGGGGTGGAGCAAGCACTTCGTTATGCGAACATCCTCTTAGATATTGCTGATGGCACCAAGCGTGACTTCGATGAGCTATTTATCGAACGGAACAAGCAAGGCCGCTATTGGATCCACTTCGCCGTCCGCCCCAAGGACAATCGGCGCAAGATAGCCTTCCTTACCCCATAAAGACCATCAGTTTACAAAACTCCCCGCTCTGATTCATTTCAGGGCGAGCATCATTAGAGTCTTCTTCATGACATTATCCAATTATATTCTGTGGCGTGCCTTTGAGGAAGGCGCTCACGTTGGCGGTGGCAATTTGGAGGAGGCGCTGGCGGGCTTCCTTGGTGGCCCAGGCGATGTGAGGGGTGATGTAGGCGTTGTCCACCTGCAGTAGCGGGTTGTCGGCCTTGGGTGGTTCCTCTGTCATCACATCGGCACAATAGGCTTTCAGACGGCCGGCCTTCAGGGCCTCGGCCAGAGCGGCATCATCTACCAACGGACCACGGCCGGTATTGATGAGGATGGCCTCTGGGTTCATCCACGCGATGGTCTCGGCTTTGATGAGATGGTGGGTATCGGGAGTGAGCGGACAATGTAGCGAAATGATATCCGACGTATGGAACAGTTCCTTCAGGTCGGCCTTCTGGATGCCCTCGGGCAAGGCCTCTGTCGGTTTGCTGGTGAAGGCTTTCACCTTCATGCCAAAGGCCTGGGCGATCTGTGCCACGCGCTGGCCGATGTTGCCAAGGCCCACGATGCCGAAGGTCTTGTCAGCAAGTTCGGTGATGGAGTTGGCATAGTAGCAGAAGTCGGGGTTGCTACTCCAGCGGCCCTGGCGATTCTCAATGGCATAGCGTTCCGTGTGGTTGGTCACAGTGAGCAGATGGGCAAACACCATCTGGGCCACACTCTCCGTGCTATAGGCGGGAACGTTGGTCACAATGATGCCTCGCTCACGGGCAGCAGCGATGTCCACCACGTTATAGCCCGTGGCCAGCACCCCTATATAAATAAGGTGGGGCAGTTGGGCCATCTCCTCACGGCCGATCACCACTTTGTTGGTGATCACAATCTCTGCCTCGGCAGCCCGCGCCACTGTCTCATTGGGTTTCGTACGATCATACACCGTTACCTCGCCCAGCTGCTCCAGTCCCTCCCACGACAAATCGCCCGGGTTGGCCGTATATCCGTCGAGAACTACTATCTTCATCTTGCTCATTATAGTTTTACTGATTCGTATAATCGTTGCAAATATACAAATAATCGCGCAAAAATTTGCTTGTTTGCATATTATTTTCTATTTTTGTGGCGTACTAATCGATAACGAATTGGTTTTTAACAAGATTACAGCTCATGAAACGTACCTTATTATATATAATAGGACTATTGATGAGTCTTTGGAATGTCTGCGCTCAGAGTAGTGTGGACACCAAGATAGCCGTGAATGACGCGAAGGATGAGAACACCTTCGTGGTCATCATATCCAATGAGGACTATAAGCATGAGGAGCCGGTGCCCTTCGCCAAGAACGATGGCGAGGTGTTTAAGATCTATTGTCAGAAGACACTGGGCATTCCTGAGAGCAACATCAGTTTCGTGCCCAATGCCACGCTCAACGAGATGAGCTATGAGTTAGACCATCTGGCTGAGGTGCTGAATGCCTACGATGGTACGGCTCGCGCCATCATCTACTATACGGGTCATGGCATGCCCGATGAGGATAGTAAGGATGCCTACCTTTTGCCAGTGGATGGCTACAGCCAGAAGCCAACCAGCGGTATGAGCACCAAGGAACTCTACACTCGATTGGGCAGTATGAACTCCAAGAGCATCATGGTGTTCCTCGATGCCTGTTTCAGTGGCGCGCGCAGAGATGGCAAGATGCTGGCTTCATCGCGAGGTGTGGCTCTGAAGGTGAACTCCGATCCCGTGGGTGATAATACGGTGGTTTTCTCGGCTGCCCAGGGTAATGAGACAGCTTATCCGTATCAGAGTCAGCAGCACGGCATGTTCACCTATTATGTGTTGGATAAGATGCAACAGTCGGGTGGTTGCACTACGCTAGGCGAACTGAGCGACTATGTGACAACCAACGTGAAGCGCAGATCGGTAGTAGAGAATAAGAAAAGTCAGACGCCATCGGTTATGGCTTCGTCAAGAAATACCAGCTGGCGTAATTGGCAGTTTGCCTCAAAGGCTGCCAAGCGTTTTGAGGAGAGAACGGTGGCTGTAGCTCCGGCTATGACTCCCCAACAGAATGCGCCCACTCAGAATGCGCCTGTACAAAGTGCAGTCACTACACCTACTTTATCGATGGATGCAGCCTCTGAGTTAGTGGCGCAAGGTAAGAAGGAGATACGCGCCATGAACTACAGCAAGGCCAAGACCACCTTTACCGATGCAGCTAATGAGGGAAGTATTGAGGCTATCTATCAACTGGGGTTGCTCTACAACAACAGCAACTTTGATGGCTATAACCGAGAAACGGCTACGAGCTATTTCATGCAGGCAGCAAAGAACAACCACGTGGAGGCCATGTACCAGACGGGTATGATGTATCTCGGCAGAGACAACGCCACAGCCAAGAACTGGTTCCGCAAGGCTGCAGAGCAGGGGCACGAACGCGCCCAATCCCAACTGCATAGAATGAGATAACAATCCAATTAACTAATAAAAATAAAGCATTATGAAAAAGATTCTATTAATTCTCATGGCGATGGTCGCCTTTGGTATTCAGAACATCAGTGCCCAAGATGGTATCAAGATCGTGACGAATCATCCCGATTTCAAGGTGAAGGTGGTTCGCTGTGCTGTAAGTGGTACCACTGCCATTATCGACCTTAATTTCATAAATATAGGTTCAAACGATATCG
>JAEEGI010007184.1_pt1 | contig 24972 bp, 21 predicted proteins | sample 8958751 | NCBI WGS metagenome assembly JAEEGI01 (sample SAMN16246545, study PRJNA631951) | gut metagenome | biome: gut microbiome; feature: rumen; material: KS-attached | host: Bos | place: Iran: Karaj | collected 2018-10
GATGGAAGCAGCGCCACACACGCCAATAAGGCAATTAAAGAGAGAAAGTATTTTTTCATGATTATATATAATTAACATTATAAACTTATGTTTTTTCATGCTTGTAGTGAACAAAGCACCTACTCTTCTCCAACATACACAGCACGAACGCTTGCGCCGTAATGACGATTGTAATAGTATCCCGATAGTCCGCCCCCACTGTGGATTCTAAACATATAACCAAGGTCAGGTCTAACATCATAGTCATAACGGCGAGTCCAATAGAAGCCTTCACTGCCGACATCCTGAACCCCATTATTGGGGTAACCGGCAGCAGGGAGGAAAACAGCTTTGCCGTTAGTGTTGCTCTTGAAAAGAAAACCACCCGTGCCATTCACACTAGTCCATTTTGCTATGCTGTTGTTCTTCAGCTCATAAAACTGCGCCAACGAAGGTATGCGCCACTCAGGTCCCCAATTCACGTATGCCGCATCGTCTTCTGGTTCGAGTTCTGTCCTGTTATCGACAGTGCCAAAACTACTGTTACCACAGTACTTCGTGATGTTATGGTCGTTACCACCGCTGTACCACTTGTAGTTAGTCTTTGTACAGTACGTCTTGGGAGTCGTTTCCCCCCAAGCGAAATATTTTCCACATTCTGTAGGTATATTGGCGCCAACATTACAGCATGCCCATTTTGTCCCTGACGGCAAGCCCAGGTCTATTATGTGTGGATGGTTTGTATCGGGGCAGAATTCATTAGAGAAATACAGGGCGGTTCCGTCCCAGTTGACCTCCATGTAATAGGCATTGCCGCGCGCTTGAGTCTTATATGATATCATTGCGTCGATTGAGGTCACATCCTTTCCATTGACAACAGCTTTGAGCTTGGCATTGTCGATTGTCACATCGGCTATAATAGTTATTGGAATGTACCACGACACTATCGTCCCCGTGCCACCTGCGGGTATTGTGATTTCATCGCTCTCGGCGTCATTTTTCACATCTTGCTCACCTACTATAGAACCATCGGAAAGCAATATGGAGGTACTATAAATGTACCACCGAGAAAGCACATTAAATCCTGAGTGCTTAAACGTGATGCTCGCATCCGACACATTGTTGACATTGAGGACCTCGTAGGTGCACAGGTGACGAAACTTCGCTTGTGTGCTGCCCTTCTTGGCCATGAACCACATTGGCAACATTTCATTAAATCTCTCTGTGCCCACTCGCTTCATGGTACACAAGGCAACCACATCTGATACATCTATTTGCGCCTCTACTCCAGTCACACCTATAATGTCATAGTCCTTATCACGATTGACCGACTTTGGCAGCGTTATCATGAATGAGCAGGTCTTGCCATCGCCGCTTATGTCATAGATAGTGGTAGGACTCTCTAATTGATACACTTTGCCGTCTTGACGCACAAAAATCTGTATCTTGTCACCTTCTTTCCACAGGGCATTCAGATTGAATCCGTCAGCCGCTGGCACTCCATTGATTATGCAGCCAAGTCGTGAGGAAGACAAGTCATCGCTTGGCATTGTGGCGGTGAAGATCACTTGGCGCTTTTCAATATCTTCTTCACATGATGGAAGCAGCGCCACACATGCCAATAAGGCAATTAGAGAGAGTAAATATTTTTTCATAACAATAATGTTTTTAGGTATTCTTATTTCTTTGTAATCTTCTTGTTGGCTTCGATAAGCTCTCCCGATTGAATTACTCCCTTCACAGTGATGCAGTAGGGCTCATCGGTCATCACGTGGTTTTTCTCCTGCGGGTAGTTATAAATGCTGCCAGTCGAGATTCTGCTTATAATGCGCAAAATCCTGATCATGACCGCATAAGGATGTCAATAGAATGGCAATCAAAGAGAGAAGATACTTTTTCATGATATAATCCTTTAATTTACTCGTTGCAAAGATAAGAGGTGGTGTTGATTTTTGCAAGAAAAATGCCCGTACCTTTACTTTTAACAACAAACTGAGAATCTAAAAGATACAATAATTAAAAAAGACGTGGGTAGCTGTACTTGTGCTTACCCCGCCTTCAGGCCTTCGCATTGCCCTCTACCGAATAAGCAACACAGTTAGCCCACGCCAGTGTGAAAATAGATATGCCCTATTTGGGTATAAAATTCACCTAACGTGGACGTTCACTTTGTTGCCGTTTCTTCGGTATAAATCAAAGTTGCGAAGTTTGAAGGCAGAAGAAAACGCCGTTAGTAAACGTCCTTTACCAAAATATTAAGGGGAACACCCCTACCTAACAGCCTTCTGGCCAACTAGGTCAATTGCAAAGTTATACCTTATTTTATATAATACAAAATTTTTGTAATGATTTTTGAAAATTATTTATAACTTTGTGGCAATAAACAAATAGGAACTCATTACACTTAATTGATATGAAAGTTGCAATTGTGGGCGCGAGTGGCGCTGTGGGACAAGAGTTTATGCGAGTGCTCGATGAGCAGAATTTTCCTGTTGACGAGCTGGTATTGTTCGGTTCGGCGCGTAGTGCCGGACGTATCTTCACTTTCCGTGGCAAGGACCATGTGGTGAAGCTGCTGCAGCACAACGACGACTTCAAGGATATCGACATCGCCTTTGTGTCGATGGGTGGCGGCCCGGCACGTGAGTATGCCGAGACTATCACGAAATATGGGTGCATCATGATTGACAACAGCAGCGCGTTCCGCATGGATGACGACGTGCCACTGGTGGTACCCGAGGTGAACGGCGACGACGCTCTCAACGCTCCGCGACGCATCATTGCCAACCCTAACTGCTCGACCATTATCCTGGTTGTTGCCCTAAAACCACTCGACAATATCTCGCACATCAAGAATGTGCAAGTGGCTACCTATCAGGCAGCCAGTGGTGCCGGCCTGCAAGCTATGGACGAGCTGGCACTGCAACAAAGCGAGATAGCGCACGGCAAACTCGAGACAACTGTTAAGCACTTCCAGCACCAGCTTGCCTATAACGTAATACCTCACATCGACATTTTCTCGGACAATGACTACACAAAGGAGGAGATGAAGATGGTGCGCGAGACCTGCAAAATCATGCATAGCGACATCCGTGTGAGCGCAACCTGCGTGCGTGTGCCAGTGATGCGCACCCACAGTGAGGCCGTGTGGATTGAGTGCGAAGAACCCATCTCGCCCGAAGAGGCACGTGCTGCCTTGCAACTTGCTCCTGGCATCGTGGTGATGGACGAGCCCGCCAGCAACACCTACCCCATGCCTATCACCTGCACGAGGAAAGACCCCGTGTATGTGGGCCGCATCCGCATCGACACCAGTAGCGACAACGGCTTGACGTTCTGGGTAGTGGGCGACCAAATCAAGAAAGGTGCCGCCCTCAACGCCGTGCAGATTGGACAGTACCTGATCTCCCACCGCGGTTTCCCTAAAAAATAAATGCACAATGCACAATTTAGGCTGCGCACACCTTGATACTGGATTTGAGGACAATTAAGGACTAAATCTTTTGTTTTTTTTATTAATGACAATTGACGCGGGGAGCACATTTTTTACAACATTAAAATATAAGCTGCTAGGCTTGCTGGGATGCAAGTTAGCAGCTTATAAACATTTATACTTTATCTAAAATTTATCTTTATAGCTCAAAGACCTGTTATAGGCTCTCGGTGAGGATATCGGTGATATCCTCGGGCTTGAGATCAAGATAACCTGCAGGGTAGACAACTGTGGTGCTGGTGATGCCTGGAATCATTTCGGCAGTTGCACCTAGTTCGCCGATAGTGAGAGGCAGCCCAATCTCAAGCATCCAATCCTTGAGAGCAGCGAGACCTGCTTCGGCGATTTGCTCGTCGGTCATTCCGTCGCCGCCAATGTTCCACACATTCTTGGCAAAACGCACAAACTTGGGCAAGCCTTCCTTCATGGCACGCTTGTAATAGGCCATAGAAACCGAAGCCAAGCAATATCCGTGAGGAGCATGTGTCCAGGCACCAACGCTGTGGCCAATCATGTGCACCATCCAATCTTCGTGTTTACCACAGCCAATGAGAGTGTTGAGCGCCCATGTTGCAGTCCACATGATGTTAGAGCGAGCCTCATAGTCCTGAGAATTCTTCACAGCGATGCGCGATGCTGTAATGAGCGAGCGCATAAGGCCCTCGGAGAGGTAATCGCTGGTATTGTCGTCGAAATCGGAGAAATACTGCTCCATGATGTGATTCATGATGTCGTAGATACCGGCCTTCATCTGGTTCTCGGGAACAGTCATTGTGAACTTGGGATTGAGAATTGAGAACTTGGGCATGAGACGGTCGTCAAACACGTGGCCAACCTTGAAGTTGTGCTCGGCATCGGTAATCACCGTTCCGGCATTCATTTCGGAGCCAGTGCCAGCCATTGTAAGCACGCAAGCTACAGGAAGAAGACGCTGATCGGCAACAGGTTGCTCCTGCTTGAGCCAGAACTTGTCCCAATAGTCGCCATCGCAGAACACCGAAGCAGCAACTGCCTTAGAGTAGTCGCACACACTGCCACCACCGAGGGCGAGGATAAGGTCGACATTGTTCTCACGAGCAATCTTCACACCCTCATTTAGCTTCTCCACTGTGGGGTTGCTCATTACTCCAGGATTCTCAACAACCGTTTTGCCAGCTTCATTAAGAATTGCGACTACCTGATCGTAGATACCGTTGCGTTTCACGCTGCCACTGCCGTAGTTGAGCAGCACAACAGGACCAAAGTTCTTCAACTCGTCCTTGAGGAAATTCAAAGACTCATCACCAAAATACAATTTGGTGGGATTGTGGTAAGAAAAATTTCCTAACATAAATTGATAATTTTATTGGTTATTAATTATTTCACTTTGTTGTAAACCTCATCGGTGACGGGCTCGAGCCACTCGTTGCTGGCTCCAGGTTGCACGTCCTTGTGGTAGGTGAGGTGCTGGAACCACGAGTCGCGGGCAGCACCGTGCCAATGCTTAGCCTCGGCTGGGATGGCGATTACGGTGCCTGGTGTCATCTCAACAGGCTCTTTGCCCCACTCTTGATACCAACCACGACCAGCAACGCAAATGAGCACTTGCACCTGCTTGTGGTGAACATGCCAATTGTTGCGACATCCAGGCTCAAAAGTCACGTTAAAGATTCCTCCACCCATATCGGCAAGATAGCTGTTGCCAATGAAATACTGGGCATAGGCATCGTTGGGATTACCTTTGGGCCACACGTTGAAGTCAATAGTTTCAACCGCAGCAGGTTGTGGCTCGTTGAACACCTGCGCCATCATCTTCTTGGCACGATTGGCCTCGGCCTCTCCTACCCTTTGCTGCAGCACAAGTGGAATCTCATGCAGTTGAGCATCGGTCACACCCATGTTACGGGCACCACTGATGTGCGCCATGAGTTGTGGTTCACAACCTGGCAGAGCCGAAATCGCCGAAACGGTGACAATCTCACGATCGGCAAACGAGAGGTTGTTGCGCGCGAAGATGTCGCCAAAGAGGTGCGCTTTGAGATAGTAGTCGGTTTGTGGTGCAAATTCATAGTTGAATGGACGTCCCGAAAGTTTAGTCTGCACCTCGGTACCCTGCTTCAGCGCGTCATAGTTTTTAGGCAGTGGATCGGCCTCACGACCAGCCTCGGTCTTCTTGCCAGCCTCGGTGCGCTCCTTGATTACTTGTTGCAATGCTCCTAAGGCATTGAGCGAACGAGGGAAACCAGTGTAGGCATAGAGTTGTGACAGCGCCTCTTTGGCTTCGCTGACTGTCAGCCCACCATCAAATCCTTCGTTAAGTGCCTTTTTCAGCCCATCAATGTTTCCCTTAGCCTCGTTGGCAGCAATTGCCACGAGAGCTTGTTGTCTTGTTGTAAGTGCCATATATTGTGCTTTAATTTGCAGCGACATCAATAAAATTGTCGCCATTATTATTAACTTTTTCATTGTTGTTTTATTTTATTTGTTCTTACTTGCTTTCACCCACACTGGTTCCTCACTCATTGTGGGTTTGTTAACTGCCATCACACCCGAAAGGTTGTGAGGCACATAGGGCTCCTCAAGATAACTGATGTCATCGGCAGTGAGTTGAATATCGAGCGCTTTCACCGCTCCCTCGATGTGATGCAGCTTAGTGGCTCCCACGATGGGCGACTCCACCTTTGTGAGCAGCCACGCCAGCGATATCTGAGTCATCTCCACTCCATAACGGTCGGCAAGCTCTACGACACGCTCGACAATGCGATTATCTTGCTCAGCAGTGCTGTCATACTTGAAATGCATGAACGAGTCCTTCTCTTGTCGCAGAGAAGTTTCCCCAGGGCGCTTGGCCAGTTTGCCCGAAGCCAATGCACTATAGGGTGTCATGGCTATATTCTCCTCACGGCAGAAGGGGAACATCTCGCGCTCTTCCTCACGCATAATCAGATTATAGTGATTTTGCACCGAGATAAACTTTGCCCATCCTTTCTTCTCAGCAAGGGCATTCATTTTAGCCACTTGATAGGCATAAGCGTTGGCAATGCCAATATAACGCACTTTGCCTGACGCTACGGCCTCATTCATGCCCTCAAGGATTTCCTCGGCAGGAGTCTTGTAATCCCAGATGTGGTAGATATATAGGTCCACATAGTCCATACCCAGATGCTGCAAACTGCTGTCGATGCAGTTAAGAACATGCTGGCGGCCGTCGATGCCACGCTCAATCTCCTCGTCGGTACGAGGCAAGAACTTCGTGGCCACAACCACATCTTCACGCTTTGCCATATCACGCAAGGCACGTCCCACAAACTGTTCGGATGTGCCCAACTGATAAGCGATGGCTGTGTCGAAGAAATTCACACCTAGGTCGAGCGAGCGACGGATAATCTCACGCGTAGGCTCCTCACCAATGGTCCATGAATGCTGCCCAATGGTTGGGTCACCAAAGCCCATGCAACCAAGACAGATGCGCGACACACGCAAGTCGGAGTTCCCAAGTTTTATGTATTCCATATTATCTTTGCTTTTTGAATATCAGTTTCATTGTCTCAGGATCAAGTGGCTCCATGGCTGGAAGTTTTAAGTCCTTTACCATGTGGAGCGTGCCCTGCTTGTACTTCTGGAAGTGGTCGGTCTTGAGGTGGCTCTGGTAAGCATCTTCGGATGCATAGATTTCGAGTATGCGAATGAGATTGGGATTCTCGGCGCTCTGCATCGGGAAAAGGCAGATCACGCCAGGCTCGCGCTCCACACTGAGGCGGTCAACCTCGTTGGCAAAATCCAAGTATTCCGTGAGATACTGAGGATAGACCTCAATCTCGGCGATGCGAACGAGCATCTTTTCCATATTAGCCTTTTCAACCGTCGGTTTTTCATTTGATTGACCAAATAGCCACTTGGCATTCTTCCACAAAAACATTTCTTTGAAAGGCGCGAGATCGGGCTCGGTGGTCAAGTATTGCTTCATCCTCGCTAGGCTCTGAGTAAGCACCTGTGGAGCAACGTAGGGATAGTCGGAACCATAGAGCAAATGGTCGGGAGTGGTGATGGTAAGCATCATGCGGATGACCTCGGGCGAATGTGCACCTGCGAGGTCATAATATAGAGCCGCGAGATTGGCATCCCAGTCGATGTCGCCCACGAGTTTGTTGGCCTGCATCACTGGCACGAGCGACTTCATGCGAGGCAAAGCCAGGGGCAGATAAGCACCACAATGCGGCACCACAACTTTAACATTGGGGTAACGCGCCAGCACATTACGACTTATCATGTTGGTCACCGCACGGGTGGTCTCAGACAGATACTCCTGCATAGCGAGGGGAGTTTGCTTCATCACCTCACGATTCACAGGCTCTGGACGGTGCGGATGAAGGATGACAACCGCTTGGCGCTCGTTTAGCACGGCAAAGAGAGTGTCGAGCTCGGGGGCGCCCAAGTACTGTCCTTGGACATTTGTCGCCAGTTTGATGCCATCGGCACCCAGCGTATCGAGCGCATACTTCACCTCACGGATGGCTGCATCAACATCAGGCAACGGCAAAGCAGCACAGAACAAAAATCGGCCCAGATGCTCTCGCTTGATGCGAGCAGCAGCCTCATTGGTCTCTCTCACCACGGCTGCCGAAGAAGGCTGTGGGGCCGCCAATGTCAGCACTGAAGTCTCAACGCCAGCCTCATTCATCCACTTGAGATGTGATTCAACATTATATTTTGGCAGAGGGAATCCCTCATCCATCAGTCGGCCCTCACTTTCAAGTGCCGACACAAACTCAGGGGGAATGAGGTGACTATGCACATCAATCACGCCTTGAGCAAATGCAGTCGCAGCAATAATTGCTACCAATAATGTCGTGCGAAATCTCATTTATTCTTTGTTTTATCCGTAGTTTTCAATAAGGTATTTCACGAACTGTGGGTCGCCAAAGTTGATGGTGCCAGTGTCGTGCTGGTTGAGATTGGAAATAAGCGCCATGTCGTCGTTGCTGAGAGTGAAGTCGAAAACGTTGAGATTCTGCTCCATGCGCTCGCGGTGAGTGCTCTTGGGGATAGCCACAATGCCACGCTGGGTGAGCCAGCGAAGTGCTACTTGAGCTGCGCTTTTGCCGTACTTTGCACCTATATCGGTGAGCACTTTGCTCTTGACAACACCGTCAACACCTTGGCCACCCAAAGGTCCCCATGCCATCATTTTGGTATCGAATTCTGCATGAATTGACTCAATGCCCGTTTGCTGGATAAGCGTGTTGCACTGCAACTGGTTAACCATGGGTTTCATATCAACATAATGGGCGAAATCAAAGAAACGACCAGCCTGGAAGTTGCTCACGCCAATGGCGCGCACTTTTCCGTCGCGATAGGCTTTCTCCATAGCACGCCATGAACCAAACACGTCGCCGTAGGCTTGGTGGATTAGCAATAGGTCGATGTAATCGGTTTGCAGTTTGCGCAGACTCTCATCAATGCTTTGTGCCGCCTTTTCCTCACCAGCATTGGCAATCCAAACCTTAGTCACGAGGAAAAGGTCCTCGCGCTTGAGTCCACTCTTGCGCCAAGCATTGCCCACGCCTTCTTCATTTTGGTAGGCTTGTGCAGTATCGATAAGACGATATCCCACACTCAAGGCATCGCTCACGCAACGTTCACACTCATCGGGGCTAACCAAGAACACGCCGTAGCCCAGCAATGGCATTTCAACACCATTAGATAATTTTAGGTATTCCATAATTATTACGTATTAATATCCCAAACCTTTGAGCCATTTCTCAACCTTGTTCTTTCCAGAACGGACATCGTGACCATAGATGCTGAAGCCCTTGGTAACGTTTGCTCCTTGGAAAGCCTCTTTAACGTCCTCCACGCAATTGGCAAGTCCACTGCCCTCGTGGGTGGTGAAGGGGATTACAGTCTTTCCTTTAAGATCATTTTCGTGATTCTTGAAGAAAGTGAACATCACCTGTGGATAGGTGCCCCACCACACGGGACCACCAATGAAGACGGTGTCATATTGTGACAAGTCGGCGATTTCGCCTTCATAGGGTGGCAACTCGCCCTTGCGGGCCTCCTCCTGGGCAAGGTTGATGAGTGGCGTGTAGGCCATGCCGTCGTACTTGTGAGTTACAATCTCAAACTGGTCGGCACCAGCGATTTCGCTAATGTAGTCGGCAACGATTTTAGTGTTGCCAACCTCGATGTTACCTACTGCGTAGTTGTCGCCCGCGTGCGAGAAGAACACTACCAATGCTTTACCTTTATTTTCCATAGTTTTTTCTTGCTTTACGCCGCCGTTGCATGCCGTTGTTACGAACAGTGCCAATACGGCTGTGATGATACTTTTGATACTCATTATTTTTAATTTTTTTGTTTAATCTTCTCTCCAAAGTTTAAATTCTCCTGTGCGAATCGAGGCTATCACGCCACCGTCAACGAGCAAGTCGGTTCCTGTGATAAACTTGGCGTGCTCGCCGAGCAGGAATGCTGCAACCTCGGCAATCTCATCACTGGTGCCTGTGCGCTGTGCGGCCGAGGCATCAATCATAGCCTGATAGCCCGCGCCACTAGCACGGAACTCATCATAGGCCAACGGTGTGACGATGACACCTGGCGAGATGGTGTTGATGCGTGCAAGGCGCTCACGCCAGGTGGTTGCTGCTGCACGTTGCGCCTGCAGGTGGTTCATGCGCTTGGCAATCATATAGGCCAAGCCCGAATCTCTCATCGCTACCTCTTGGATGAATTTAACGTTTTTCAAATCCTCGGTGGCAGTGTTTACCAACTGAAGTTCGATGTCATTAGGAATTGGATACATATAAGCCGCTTGACTTGAAATAATAAGTCCTGCGCCACCCTGGGCCATTACTTCACCAAACGCATCCACAGCATAGCCAGTACCCACCATGTCGAGATTGACTATGTGCTCAGGACTGGCCTGATTGGGCGAAGCACCAGCGGTGTCGATAAAATACATCACTGGGCCAAATTCAGCGGCCTTACGAGCAAATGCTTCCACGCTGTCCTTCTGCAAGGCGTTTACCACCATTGTCTCAACATCATAGCCACTGCGGCGGAAGTCGTCGCCCACGCGCTCCAACGCAGCCTCACTGATGTCGCCTAACAAGATTTTCTTGCCAGCAGCAACGCGGCGCACGATGGCGGTTCCCATACTTCCGGCACCCAAAAGTGCCACAACTGCTTTCTGTTCGTTTCTATCGAAAATCATAATCTGTCCTCCTATTTTTTTATATTTCATTCGTTTCTGATGCAAAATTACAAGCATTTTTTCACGTTTTAGTTTCACAAAAAGCATCACAATTTTCACTTTTTACACAAAACATTCTTTTTCTTTCAAAAATATGAGTAATTTTGCGCCTACGGCGCGTGGAAGGTGGAATGAGGAAAGAGGGAGGGGAATTTACCACTGAACTCTAACCTGCGCTGTTACCAAACGAAATAGATATGAAGGTAGACTTTCTTTTTTCTGAGGATTTTTATGGGATGAATGCTCCCGAACTCAAACACACTTGCATGCACATGTTGTGTACTGAGGGTGAAGGTAGTTTTGTGTTTAACGAGCACTGCTACCACATTGTCAAAAATGACCTGGTGGTGATGCCCTACCCTCACCGCGCGCGCAACCTTGCTGCACACACTGATATGAAAGTAGAGTGGTTTGCCGCCGACAACAAGTTCTTGCAAAGCTTGTTACCATCAAATAATTACAGCATAGGTGGCAGCATCAGCCTTAACTATAATCCAGTGATTCAACTCAGCGAAGAGCATGCTGCGCGCATCCTAGACGATTTCCACCGGTTGCATGATCGCATGGAGAACCGCCAACACATGTTTTACCGTGAAATGATGGGTAGTCTGTGCCAAACAATGATGTATGACATCTTCGAATCACACTCACAACGCGACACCACAAGCGAGCACAGCGACCGCACGGGCTATATCGTGAAATCTCTCACTGAACTACTGTCAACCGGAGTGAGCAGCACCGAGCGCAGCGTTAATTACTATGCTGAGAGCCTGAACGTATCACCCAAGTACCTCTCGGCGACCATTAAAAGACTGACGGGGCACAGCGTCACCTCGTTTATTGACCGTGCCACTGTTCCCATACTGAAAAATCTTCTTGAAGATGAGCGCTTGTCACTAACCCAGATTGCCGAGCGCATGAATTTTGCTTCGCTAAGCTACTTCAGCCGCTACTGCACCAAGCATCTAGGGATGTCGCCCAGCGACTATCGACGCAGCCATCAGCCCAGAATAAAATAACAAACAAAAATCCCGAATCATTGTGTTATGATTCGGGATTTAAAAGTTTAGAGTAAAAGACATCTTACTCTTCGACTGAGTCGTTATTCTGCAGTTTAGCCTTTGTTACCTGTAGAACACCTGAGTCGTTATAGACAAAGGCTATTACTGAGAGCTTTTCTAGGTTCCACTCGTCGGAGATCGGGATGATGTGATTATTCGAGACAGAATATCCCTCTTGTACTTCAACATCTTCACCCCATTCACCATTAACAGCTGCACGGAACACATGCTGATGGACATAGTCGTCGTTTCGGGTGCCGTCGGGCATCATCTGGAATGCAGTGATATCATCTTCAACAATCCACAACTGCAATTTGCCTTGTGTGTTTCCATCTACACCCTGAATCTCGGTGTAGATATCTAATTGATTGTCATCACTAGGATTCACCATGAGATCAATATTGACTGGCGCAGTCTTTTGCAACTCTTGTCGAATGAGAGTTCCCCAAGCTGTATACTCAGCTGGAGCACCACGGTCGATCAATCCCACTGGCTGGAATTCCAGGTTCCAATGATTGTAGTATTCATCACCCACATCGGTAGCAAGCCCCAAGAAACGAGGGGTGGTGTGAAATCCCAATGGGCCCGAATGGATGCTCACTGCTATAATTGCATCCTCGCCATACTGCTCATGCAGCTTAGCGATTTCATCGGCGGCCAAGGGGCAGTTAACACAACGCTGGCCGGTGAAGTCTTCAAGCAAGACGCTACGCTCCACTGCAGCAGGTTTCACATATATCAATCGCTCATCCTCGTCGATGTTACTGCATGCCGTCATTAACACTGCGATCAGCAATATTGCTAAATAAGCCTTGATTCTCATAAGATGCTAAAATTGTAATTATAAGACAATGTAAAACCACGGCTCGCAGGAACATAACGGCAAACACCGCCCGAGCAGTTATATCCAGCACGAGTGCGACCAAAGCCCAGCTGCACTCGATGACCCGAGGCACTAAAAGTTACGTCGCCATGATAGTAGTGGAGGTTGGTCTCTCCCACATTATAGAGGTCGCTCACCGAGAACATCCAGTGCGGTGCCAGTGAGAACTCCACCAGCCCATAGAGCCAGTCGCCCTTGTCGTCGCGAGTCGACATGTATTGAAGCTCGGTGCGCAATGCTGTCTTCTTCGAGAGCTGAAACTTAGCGTCAGCGATAAAGATATTAGAGCGAACCATTCCACCATGTCCCTCAACAATCGTCATGTTGTAGCGCTGATTCATGTACATGAGTATAAGCTTTACACTTTGCGACAACTTGCGGGTCATTGTCACATCAATGTCCTGATAGAAGGTCTCGCCCTTCCAACGCACATGTGAAAAATTGAGCTTCATGTTCATTCCATATTTGCCACCAAGCTTAGTCTTGCGCTTGAAGTTGTAGCCCACCTCGGCCTGATAGGCCCACTCACCACCTGCCAGCTGTGTGGCATAAGGATAGAGAGCCGCAAGGGCATAGGTCTGCTCCTGCGTGAAAGCAGGCAAATGGTTGATGAACGATGAAGTGCCAATCATGCTGCGACGACTGCGGAACGACATATTCTCACTTCGCTTAGCCTGAAGCAAAATGCTCAAGCCCTTCTGCGAAAAAGAACCGGACAGCACTGCAGCAGTGCCCTTATCATACTTATAACCATTGTCGAACGATGGGTCCTGAGTCTTTTGAGCATACTCGGCAAGGAAACTCCACGGACCAGTGTTGAGCGAAGCCCTCACATCCCAAGCATTGACATACTCAGGAAGGTTGAGCTTGTGAGTGGGATCGACAAATATGTCTTCCTGTTTCTCATACTTGTTCACCCACGAACCTCCAATCATGAGCTCTGTGCCATGATCGCGCAAAGCAGGAATCCACTCGTTGATGTTGACCTCGGCGTCGGCACCACTCACAAGTCCCTTGTTCCAGCCCCAATAGCGGCGCTGGCGGCCTGAAAGAGCCTTAATGGTAACGCCATTGGTTGGTCTTACCACCAATCGTGCTCCCAGCAACGAATTATCGATGCCCAGCGAGCGTTCCTCGTAGGTGCGCAGGATGAGTCCCAAGCCAAACTGCTCGTAAAATGTACCCAAGGTGAGCTCGGCAACTTTATAGCGGCCTTTCACCCAAAAGTTGGGCACACCCCATCCCTTGAAATCCTTCTCAAAGCCAGGCAATGGATGGTCGAGGTACTCAAACCTAAGTCCCGCGTCGACCCATTTGCTCTGCAGCATGAGTTCGCCATAGGTATTGGTCTGGAAATCTTCGGTTTTCTCAGCTCCAATGGCCTCGTCACGCATGGGCACCAGCATATCGCTTTGAATGCTACCCGTGAGTTTCACGCCCTGACCCTTTTGCTCTTCTTGCTCTTGGGCAACAGCGCTTAGGCAGCAGCAAAGCATTACAATATAAAGGAAGCGCCGTTTCATTGAGCGATGAGTTCGCGAATCTTTTCTATGAGTTCATTCTCATCACCGTCGGTATAGCCTATGTGCTTGTAGGCAACGTTACCCTTAGCGTCGACAATCATTGTGTAAGGAATCATTTGAACGCCGAAGGCACGCTTAAAGTCCTCGTTGGAATCGAGCAGCACTTCATATTCCCAACCATGATTGCTCACCAGCGGTTTCACCTTTTGGGCATTCTGAGCCTTGTCGATGCTCACTGCAAAAATCTTGACACCAGTTTCCTCTTGCCAATCACCATAGACTTCGGCAATTGCATCAAGCTCACGGATGCATGGCTTGCACCAAGTAGCGAAGAAGTCAATAATAAATGGCTTGCCACCATTGGTGAGAGTGTCCATTTTAACCGACTGCCCGTCGATGGTCTTAAGGGTCACTGCAGGCAGCTGAGCAAAGGCGTCGCCCCATGTAAGCACAGCGAACAAACAAATTAACAAAGAAATCTTTTTCATTATTATTCGTAATTTAGTGTTGGTTCAAATAAGGATGTTGCAAAACCAAGATTGTTATGCAACATCCTTTTTAAATTATTAGACATCAATAATGCCAATGAGTTTAATTACTCTTCCACTTGTTGGCCGAGCATGATGCTATAGACTGTAGTAATGTCGCCTGAAGTGATGTGGCCATCACCGTCAACATCGCCGTTAATGAGAGTGCTATCGTCACCGTTAAGCAGGTAGCTGTAGAGTGATGTAACATCGGCAGAGGTAACTACACCGTCGCCATCAACATCACCAGGAACAACAACTACTACATCTGGAATAAGGGTGAGAGTCATGTCATTAGCATTGATACGGAAGGTGAAATCGCCACCATGCTCCATCTTGAAGTTAGAACCATCAACCATAGTCAGAGGCACGTTGAGCAGGTTATCGTAGATCAAGAAGTAGCCAACGCCATTCTCGTCAACGCCACCATACCACTTCCAGCCGTCACCATCGGGAACGATGATCTTGAACTCGGCATTGTCCTCAAGCTCTACACCTTGAGCCTCATAAACGCCTTCCTCCTCGGTCTCGGTGAATACAATGCGGCCACCTTCCTCGGTGGTGTTCCACTCGTTGAATGTACCAACAACATAGAACTCGGTAGGAATATTGGGATTGTATCCGTAAGGATAAATCTCGGTTTGTGCACCATTAACGATGCGGCCTGTGTTGCGGTCGATGAGAAGAGCAGCAACTCTGAGGTTCGCCTTGTCTTGAATAACGTTCTTATTAGTAATGTCGGCAACATAGTTAAATGGCATCTCCTCGCCAGCAGCATAAGAGGTATTAACTGAACCATCAAAACCATTCTTGATGTTCCAAGCAGCAACTGCCACATGGTTGAAGTCTAAGCCCGAAACTCTTGAACCTTGACTACACCACCAGTCCATATAGGAAGGAGCACCACTTTGTCCGCTATAGTAGTTTGCTTGACCCCAATTAGATCCTGTACCATGTAGACCATCCTCGATGAGCACAAGTGCTACACCATAGTTGGCATTCTCTTTACCAAATGCAAACATTGTTTTAGTATCAATGTTGATGTGCTTCATCTCCTCGTCATTCCATTGAGCAACAACATCAACCTTGCCTTCGGGATGCTCATTCAAGAGAGCCGAGATACCATTAACCAAAGACTCTGGGTTAGGATCAACATCTCCACCACGGTCGATGCGTGAATCGGGGAATCCACTAACTGTTGCCATGATTGGATTGTAGTCAGAGATCTCCATTGGGTCGCCGTTGTGTGCAGCAATGAGCACAACCTTGTCGCCAAATGTCTCATGTGCAGTCTCCATGCCCACGAATCCACGAGGACACCATCCGCACCAAGTACCAGTGAACTCCTCAACAACAGGAACCTTAGTAAACAAGTAGGCCATGATGATCAAATGACCGTCGGCCGATGCCTCGGTAGCTGTAGCCTCATTAGGTTCACCATTGACCTTGGTAATAGTGAAAGTCTTGGTGCAATCCAAAGCTTCGCTAGTATCAAATGGAATATTTAATGTCTCAATGCCATTGAAAGGAACGTTATCCACTGGAATGGTTACCTCGGGAGTTGTAGTAGAAGCGTCACCATTGGTGGTAATGGTGTAAGAGATAGAAGTGATGGGATTAATACCCTTGTTCTTAATCTTGATTGGCAGGTTAGCCTCATCACCCATTTGGAAATAGTGAGTTCCGAAATCTTCGGCTATAGCATAGTTAGCTGGCAACTGAACTCCTTCAGCAAGCAGCTGGAGCGCCAATTTACCTTGGCTTTGGAGAGTCTGCCAGTTGCTCTGTCCTTCCTTAGTTGTGCGATAGTAGAAAGAATAGGTTTCCCATTCACCACCATGCATGATAGGATGATCTTGTGCGTTAAGCTCAATCATGAAACCAATGATCAGTTTCTGGTTGTTGACGCTAAATGGAGTAGTGAGAGCAATATCATTGGCTCCAGCAGTCAAGGTAGATGGATCAATTTCCTGAGTGTACAAAGCACCTTGCATGTTGGTCTTCAATGATGTATTAATCCAGAAAGTCAGTTTGGTGATTTTTGGAATTGTTGTCTCATTAAACCACATGCGCACAGCCTTAATTGTAGCAGCACCCATAGTTGGACTGTTCTTTGGGATGAAAATCGCTGCCTCATAGTTGGCTTGCACGTCAACACCCATAGCCGAGAAGTTATCGGCATTGGCATCGTTCTCAACGAAATAACCCCACCACATTTCGCCATCGGCTGGAGTGATGGTGCGTGGTTGTGCAAAACTCGATGTTGCCAATAAAATGGCAAGCAGAAGAAGTAATGTTTTTTTCATTTTTGTTGTGTTTTTGATGAGTTTTTATTTAGTTAATTGATTTTTTTGCAAATGGTTATCAGTTACCTAACATAATGCTGTAAACAGCAGTGACATCACCCGAAGTGATGTGACCATCACCATCGACGTCGCCATTAACTAGGTTGCTATCATCGCCGTTGAGTAGGTAGTTATAGAGTGCTGTAATGTCGCCCGACGAGATGTGTCCGTCGCCATCCACATCGCCAACAATCACCTGCTCGCCGTTGGTGAATTTAATCTTGACGGTGTGGGTCTCATCACCGATGGTGGCAGTGAGCGTAGCGAGCAAAACACCTTCGCTTTGGATATCCTCAGCATCAAACTGTACCAGGCATAATCCAGCATTAACATCAAAGGTTTTGGTGATTGATGTATTACTACCGAAATTCATACAGTTACCACCCATGCACCACAACACGCGTGAAGGATTTAAAGTGTTCTCATTAATGGTCATCGTGGCCGTTCCTGAGTTCTGACTGCCTGAGAGCAATTTCAAGATTAACCCGTTGGTGGGGTTATCATATGGATTAGTTCCACATGACATCTCGTCGAAATCATCTATCGCAGCCGCGACTGTCACTGTTGCTCCATCGGCGAGCGACTCGCCATGGTAACGGAACTCGAAAGTTTGTGCCATCAATGCTGGCAACATGAATAAAGACACAACTGCTAATGCGAGTAAACGTTTTGTCATAAACTATCATTTATAGCAGGTCCTGCAAACCAATAAATAAAGCCAATGAGGGGGCAGAACCCATTACCCACAAAATGACTTTTTTTTTAATGTCACAAAGTTATATTTTTTTATTAATATAATTCTTCTATTAATAAATATTTAACTTTTATTTACCTTTTACTTTTTCGCCACTTAAAAACAAATGAGCATGATTGAATAAGAAAACTAAAACAGCCTCATTCATTCACTATTTGATGTGAGTGCCACTGGTAAGGTCGCTGAAGCGTGCCGAGTTGATAAGCACTACCTCTTTCACGCCATGGTCAATAGCCGAGAAGGCATTATTGATAGTAGGATAGGCAGCGGGATTGATGTCACCACTCTCGCACATCGACTTGTACTGTGCCCGACGCAGCACAGGGATTACGCTATTGGGGTTCTTCTCGTTGGCCAACACACCATTCTCTTCGCCAAGCACGTTGATAACATTAACATCATAGGTACTGGTTAGAGTCTGCGCAATCTCATAGGCAAACATTTTCACATCGCCGTTGAGCAGATTTCCCTTGCCGTCGTGGGTGAGCGGAGCAATCACGGGTACCACATTTTCTTCGAGCAGCTTGATGAGCATCGTTGAGTTAACTCGACGTACGGTTCCTACGCGCCCAACATTCACGGGTCTGATGGGAACTTTAGTGCTCTGCACGAGGTTCAGATCCACTCCTGTTAACCCCAAGGCATTGAGTCCTCGCCACTGCATGATGGCGACAAGTCGCTTGTTGACAAGTCCGCCATATACCATTGTGACAAGGTCCATCACTCGATCGTCGATAATGTCGCGTCCGTCACTGGCCTGGCGAATGGTGATGCCCATCTTCTCGGCAACCATTGTCGCCATCGTGCCCTCGCCGTGCACAAAGAGCTTAAGGCCCTTGATGGCGGCAAAGTCACGAATCAACGCCCGCAGGTTCTCAGGATTCTCAACCACAATGCCATCAACATTAACTATAGTAAGCTTTTTCCTCATTTTTCTTGATTGGGAAATTTACGGATCTGTATTATTTCTCTTTAAACTTTGATAAGCCTCCGTTGAGGAAGTCGATGAAGGCAGGCACATCTTCCTTGTAGCTGAACGAGCCGCTCAAGGCGTTGCCTTGCGGATCGACGCACACATAGAACGGTTGGGTGTTGCTGCCAAACTTGTGACGTTGTAGGTAGCTCCACTTGTCGCCGATGGTGCGAAGGGTACGCTTTTCGCCAGTCACCTCGGTCACCTCGATGGGCTCGGGTAACGGGCGTTTGTCATCGACGAACAGGGAAATGAGCACATAGTCCTTGTTCAGCTTGTCGGCTACACTGGGGTCGGTCCAAACGGCTGCCTCCATCTTGCGGCAGTTCACGCAGCCAAAGCCGGTGAAGTCGAGGAACACGGGTTTGCCAGCGGCAGCGGCGGCCGCCATGCCTTGTTCATAGTCGGTGTAGGCAGCACGGACTTCCTTGGTGTTGAGATTGAAATCTTGAGTGTTCATGGGTGGTGCGAAGGCACTCACGGCCTTGCACGGCGCTCCCCACAGACCCGGCAGCATGTAGATGGCAAAGGCGATGGAGATGAGTCCACCCATGATACATATCACGGGCATAGGCTTGGTAAGCTCCTCGCCAGTGCCGTCGCTCTGGAACTTGAGACGCCCAATGAGGTAGAGTCCCAGCAGACCGAAGATGGCAATCCATAGGCACAGGAACACCTCGCGGTCCATCAGGTGCCAGCCGTAGGCCAGGTCGGCAACCGAGAAGAACTTGCAGGCGAAGGCCAGTTCAATGAAGCCGAGTACGACCTTGAGAATGTTCATCCAGCCACCCGACTTAGGTGCTGACTTGAGCCATGAGGGGAACATGGCAAACAGGGTGAAAGGCAACGCCAAAGCCAGGGCAAAGCCGAGCATACCGATAGCCGGTCCCCAGAAGTTGCCCGAAGTGGCGAAGTCTACCAGCAGGAATCCGATGATAGGTCCGGTGCACGAGAATGACACCAGCGCCAGCGTGAAGGCCATCAAGAAGATCGAGATAAGACCGCTGGTGCTGTTGGCCTTGTTGTCGACAGCGTTAGACCACTTGCTGGGAAGCTTAATCTCAAACATACCGAAGAACGACAGCGCAAACACTACCAGCAACAGGCACAGGAATATGTTAAACACAGCGTTTGTCGAGAGAGCATTCAACGCGCTGGGACCAAAGATGGCAGTAACAATGAGACCAAGCAACAAGTATATCACAACTATCGAGATACCATAGGTGATGGCGTCTTTTATACCTTTCTTCTTATCGTTCTTGGCACGCTTGAGGAAGAAACTCACTGTCATGGGGATAATAGGCCACACACATGGTGTAAACAATGCCACCAGTCCTCCCAAGAATCCCAATAGGAAAATGTACCATAACGATCGCTCTCCACCGTCGGCAGTGCCGTCAATCTTCTGAATGTCGCCCACCACGGGACGCCATAGGGCATCGTGGTCAAGGGCTGCAAGAGCCGCACTGTCAATGGGCGCTCCCATGGCTACACTGTCGGCTGCGGCAGCAGCCAGGGCAGCGAGTGAGTCGGCTTTAGCCTTGGCATCGGCTTCAGCCTTAGCCTTGTCCTCTTCTTCCTTGTTCTTGTCGGCTTCACCGTCAACGGCTGGCGACTTGCCTGCTTTCTTGAAATTGGTGCTCGATGGCGGCAGGCAGGACTGGTCGTTGCAGGCGCCGTACTCCAGGTCGGCATCAATATCATAGTTGGGCTTGGTGAATTTCACCTTCTGCACAAACTGAACACTGTTCTCAAAGTAGCGCAGCTTGGCGCCGAACATCTCATCGAACTGCGATATTTCCTTGCCCACGGGCTTGAGCACACCCACGGGCTCCACGCCGTCCTTTTTGTTGAAGCGTATTGCAGCCTCGGTGGGGCCGGCATCGCCCAAATTAGTGGAATACACGTGCCACCCCTTGTCAATCTTGCCGATGAACACTATTTCGCCCTCGCTTGAGCCATTAGTGGTCTTTAGTTGTGAAGTAAAGGTCACGGGATTAGCCATCTGTGCCACTGCATATAGTGCCACGGTGACAATCATTAGCAATGCTGTGTTTCTTTTTATCATAATAGTGACAATCAATTATTAAAATTAAAAATTCCGTGGTTTAATGAATTATTCGTTACAATACAAAAATGAAAAGAAAAATAAATGTATTTTTTAGGTTTGACCCAATTCGGTCATTAGAACTAGGCAGAACTTGCTTCTACATTTTATTAATAGTGGAATCACTCGTCAGTGGAGAATTCCATCAGGTAGGCCTTGATGAATTCGTCGATGTCACCGTCCATGACAGCGCCTACATTGCTGGTTTGGTAGTTGGTGCGGTGGTCTTTGACGCGGCGGTCATCGAAGACGTAACTGCGTATCTGGCTACCCCACTCTATCTTCTTCTTGCTATCTTCAATCTTGCGCTGCTCCTCGCGACGATGCTCAAGTTCCTTGTTGTAGAGGATGGACTTGAGGTTGCGCAGGGCGTTCTCGCGGTTCTTAGGCTGGTCGCGTGTCTCGGTGTTCTCAACTAGGATTTCCTCCTCTTCGCCTGTGTAAGGGTCTTTGTACTGATAACGCACACGCACACCACTTTCCACCTTGTTTACGTTCTGACCACCTGCGCCGCCACTGCGGAAGGTATCCCACGAGATGCGTGCAGGATCAAGGACTATCTCGATGGTATCGTCGACCATAGGACTTACAAACACCGAAGCAAATGATGTCATGCGCTTACCCTGAGCATTATAAGGCGACACACGCACCAGGCGATGTACGCCGTTCTCGCTCTTGAGGTATCCGTAGGCGAAGTCGCCCTCGATACCTATCGTCACACTCTTGATTCCTGCCTCGTCGCCATCGACCATGTGCTGGATGGCAGTCTTGTAGTCGTGCTTTTCGCACCAACGCAGATACATGCGCATGAGCATCGACGCCCAGTCCTGGCTCTCGGTGCCGCCGGCTCCCGAGTTGATTTTCATGATGGCGCTGAGTTTGTCTTCCTCACGTCGCAGCATGTTGCGAAGCTCCAGTTTTTCGATTTTGTCGAGAGCGTCGGCATAGAGCGCATCAAGTTCGTCCTCGGTGAGCACTCCTTCTTTCACGAAGTCAAAGCCCACTTCTACTTCACCCACTGCGTCCTCCACTTCGGCGCATTTCTCAATCCACATTTTCAGTGTCTTGATTTTGCGCATCTGCTGTTCGGCTTTCTTTTGGTCACTCCAGAAATCGGGCACATGTGTGCGCAATTCCTCTTCTTCTAGTTGGATTTTCTTGTTATCGACGTCAAAGATACCTCCTCAACGCATCCTTGCGTTCTTGTATCTCTTTTAGTTGGTCGGTTGTAATCATCTGAGCTCAATGATTAAGGGGTTAATAAATAAGTTTTATAATTTAAGAGCCTCAAAATTCCTCAGAAATTCCAGAAGCTCCAGAATGTGCATTTTGAATTGTGAATCGATTAAATTCTTATGTCAACCTCAAGTTTCTCGTCTTTCTTACCCTTGGGGCGATAGTCGATGGCATACATCGCGTCAATCAGCTTAGCGTAACGCTTATTGACTACTGCGCGCCTGATTTTGAGGGTATTGGTAAGCTCTCCACTCTCCATTGTGAATGGACGTGGCAACAGCACGAATCGCTTGATTTGCTCATAGCTTGCAAGATTCTTTTGATACTCGTTGATGAGTTTCTCGAGCATAGCATGAACCTTAGGATCGTTGACGAGCTCCTCGTTATTGCGGAACTTGATTTTATGCTTTGCTGCCCATATTCCAAGCTCCTCAAAGTCGGGCACGATAAGGGCACTCACATATTTTCGCCCATCGCCAATCACAGCGACCTGAGCCATGAATTTATCCTGGGCAAGCAATGTCTCAAGCATCTGGGGAGCGATATATTTTCCATTGCTGGTCTTATAAAGGTCCTTAAGACGCTCGGTCATGATGAGGTGACCTTTCTCGGTGATCTCGCCGCAGTCGCCAGTATGGAACCATCCGTCGGCATCAATAGCCTTGGCTGTTTCCTCGGGCATATTATAGTAGCCACGCATCACCGTTGGCCCCTTGACTAATATCTCGTTTTGCTCACCAATCTTCACCTTAACACCTGGGATGGGCTCACCTATGGTGCCTAGCTCCCAACCTGTGTTAGGATAGAAGCAAACCGAAGCGTTGGTCTCGCTCAGGCCGTAGCCAATCACAATGTTGATTCCCACGGCATGGAGTAGCTCGGTAATGTTGTCGCTGAGCATTGCACCAGCAGTAGGGAAGAGTTTGCCGTTCTCCACTCCAATTGCCCTGCGCAGGCGCGAATAAACTTTCTTCTCAAAGTATTGATACTGCTTTTCAATAAGATATGGGGCTTTCTGACCATTGCGGACATACTTGATATTGCGCGCCTTTCCAATCCTGATGGCAGTCTTGAACAATGTCTTGACAACGGGTTTTGCTCCGCTGACGTTGTCCATGATGGCAGTATAGACCTTCTCCCAGAAACGTGGCACGCTGCACATACAATTAGGGCTAACCTCTTTAACAGTGCGTTGAATGTCGCGAGGATCGTAGTTGATAGCCACCACCAAGCCATGAATAAGGCAATACATCGTCCAGCCCAACTCAAAGATGTGGCTCAACGGCAAGAAGCTAAGTGACACATCGTTGTCATCGACGTAGGTCAATCGCATGCCATGCGCCATCATCGCCGCGCTGAAGTTGCTGTGGGTGAGCATAACGCCCTTGGGCTGCCCTGTGGTTCCTGAGGTGTAGATGAGATACATCAAGTCATCAGGACGTCCCTCGTCCATACGCTTGACAAGAGCACTGCGTGCCAGCTCGCCTGCCTGTCCGCCGTCGCTCAAGAACTTGCGCCAGGTTGTCACACGCTTCGAGAGTTCTACCTCGACCTTGGTGTTCATCACCACAACAAGTTTGAGATTTGGACATACATCAAAAAGTTGCAGAGCGATGTCATATTGTGCCTGATCGCCCACCACGAGCACTGTGGCGCCAGAGTCGTTGATGATATAAGCAGCCTCATCCTTGCTGCTAGTGGCATAGATGGGCACAGGGATTGCACGGTTATAGAACGATGCAAAATGAGTGATCAATATCTCGGGACAGTTCTGAGAGAACACACCCACCTTGCCCTGTGGCTCCACGCCAGCAAGTAGCAGTGCATTTGCACAACGCTCAATGTCTTGCTTGAAACTGTTCCACGACATCGAAGTCCACTGGTCGGTAAGATAGTCACGGTAGCGCAACGCCTCGCGGTTGCCATATTTCTTGGCCTGGTTGCTTATCAGGCTCACAAATTCGTTCTGCATAGTTTTTCTTGTATTTGAATTTGCAAAAATAGTGAAAATATCACGACTTTGCAACGATACTACCACATTTTTAATATACTATATAATTTTAAGTATAAATAATTCGTTATTAATTAAAATAATACATTTCAAGATATGACACGAGAAATATATTTGGCAGGAGGATGTTTTTGGGGCACCGAGCATTTCTTCAAGTTGATTGACGGCGTGGTTGACACGCAAGTGGGATATGCCAATGGCACAGTCGAAAATCCTTCTTACGAACAAGTGTGCACCCACAAGACTGGTCACGCCGAAACTGTGAAGGTTGTTTATGACCCCGAAAAGATTGGCCTAGAGTTCTTGCTCGACATGTTCTTCACAGCCATCGACCCCACACTCGAGGACCAACAAGGGCACGACGTGGGACCACAATACCGCACCGGCATATATTATACTGATCCAGCGGACTTACCAGTTATCGAGAAGCGTGTAGCTATTGAGGCCGAGCGCTACTTCAAACCCATTGTCACCGAGGTGTTGCCCCTTGACTGCTTCTACCCTGCCGAGGAATACCACCAAGACTACCTCGACAAGAATCCCGACGGCTACTGCCACCTGCCACTGGGTCTCTTCGAGCTCGCCCGTCGCGCGAAGCCATCGCGATAAAAGATGTAACATCGGGAACGGTTCTCAATGTTGCATTTGATAAATATAGTAAAATTTTGAGTGGAAAATTACCAAAAAGGTTATTTACTATTCAAAATTTTACTATATTTGCTTAAGGTTACGATAGATGTATATGGCATCTATTTTCGCAACGTGAAGTCAATAAAAAATAAGCTATAACAAAGATAATATTTTACAATATGAGAAGGACTATTATATTTACATTTTTATTTGTTT
>JAEEGI010007192.1_pt1 | contig 24957 bp, 12 predicted proteins | sample 8958751 | NCBI WGS metagenome assembly JAEEGI01 (sample SAMN16246545, study PRJNA631951) | gut metagenome | biome: gut microbiome; feature: rumen; material: KS-attached | host: Bos | place: Iran: Karaj | collected 2018-10
AATAAATTTCTTAATTGTAAAAAATGGTTATTAAAATATCATTAAATTATTTTAATTTTTATGTTAAAAAAAAATAAAAATCAATTAATTTTTCATAACTTACTTAAACTTATTTTTTAAAAGAAATACATAATTTATAGAATTAATAAAAGATAAAATTAAATGTCTAATAATCAACCATTAAATTCTTCTCTAAAAAAAAAAGAGTCAAAAATAAATTCAAATTCATATAATAAACAAGAAGAAAACAATGAAAAAGAAATCCCATTAAGATACAATAATGGAAATGAAAAAGAAAGTAATAATTTAAATGAAACAAAAAATATTTTAGCACAAACCCAAGAAAAAAGATTATCTTTAAATGTTGAAGACTTATTAATTCAAGAAGATAAATTATATAAAATTTTAGATAATATAAGAATTAAAGTCAATTTTAATTTCTCTGCAGAAGAATATTTAGAATTTTCTCATATAACAAGTATTCAAACTTTTGAAATTTTTTTTTCTGATGAAAAATTTATCTTCCAAATTAATTGTGCTCAAATTTATGAATTTCTTTCTGCAATTTTAGCAACTTTTCTTTATTTAAAAAATTATTTAAATGAAAGAACAATTAATCATTTGAAAAATATTTTATATTATACTCATCAAAATTTAATAATGATAATTAATTTATTAACAAAAAAAATAAATATAGAATATCAGGATAATATTTGGGTGAAAAAATTAAAAGAATGTGTAAAAACAAAAAGAAGTGAAAGCTTAACAGGAGATGAAAAATTTATAATAGAACAAAATAATAATATTCTCTTTAATTCAATAGGAAATTTTATATTATTATACTTTAATAATAAAGAAGATTTTCGTATATTTGCAATAATAAATGATATAATGTGTAATTTAGAAAAGTGTTCTTTAGACAATGTAAAAAATAATTTATTTAACTTAAAAAATATGTTAATTTACTCAAGTGAAAATTCCCAAGAATCATTTGTTCATGTTAATTTACAAGGACCATTTCTTCCTAAGATAGATTCTAAATATAAATACACTTTAGTTTTAGATTTAGATGAAACTATAATTCATTGTTTAGATCAACAAGAAATTGTTCCTTTAATTCGTCCTGGAACAAAAGAATTCTTAAGTGAATTAAGTAAATATTATGAAATAGTAATTTTCACTGCTTCTATAAAGGATTATGCAGATACAATATTAAATTTAATAGATAAAGATAAAAAATGGATTAGACATAGATTGTATAGAAAACATACAACTGTTTTAAAAAATACTTATTTGAAAGATTTAAGTAAATTAGGAAGAGATTTAAATAAAGTTATTATTATTGATAATGCTTATGATAATTTTAAATTACAAAGTGATAATGGAATTTTTATTAATACTTGGATTGATGATAAAAAAGATACTGCTTTGTTTGATTTAATTCCTATTCTTAGAGAAATTGTTGTTAAAAAAGTTAAAGATGTTAGAAAAGCTTTGAGAAAAGTTAGAGATACTATGATGAGACTTTATGTTAAAGGTGATAATAATCCTTATAATACTGTTATTCAATATATTAAAGATGGGGAAAAAATATAATTTTTATTTTTGAGGAAATATATATTAAAAAAATAATTTTTAAAATGAATTAAGTAAAAAATATCAAAGTTAGAATAAATTATATATAAGTCAATAAAAATATTAAAATATTTAGATTTTTTTAAAAATAAAAAATTAAAAAAAAATAAAAAACAATATTTTTTTCAGTTCTAGATTGTTATAACAATCCTGAAACTATAAAAAGATGAATCAATAATAAATAATACAATAAAAAAAAAACAGAAACACCGAATCCTAATAATTTACTTGAAAAAAATAATAAAAAAGAAATAAATAAAAACTAAAACAATAACAATCCTTTTAAAAAATAATAATGAAATATTATCATCAAATGAAATATTCTTACCTCTTTTGATAGAAATAGGAAAAAATGAAAAGTTCTAATATTTCAAAAGAAAAAAAAATAATGAAAATAATATTTTTCATCTTTACTTTCTTTTTCAAACTTACCTTTTATTACTGAGAAACAGAAAAAGAATTTTTTAGGCCTTTAATTATTAAGTTCTGAATAATTGTTTTTTAGTAAAACAATTTAATATCTTTTGAAGGAATGAATATCTCTTTTCATAAAAAAACAAAAGATTTTAATCATTATATGATACATGATTCAAAATTTTAAATTTCAATAACCAAGTTTTTCGAATGATTTTTCATCATCTAATAACATCCTTTAAAATAATCTTCCTTTTTAATGAGTTATCTTTCAAGAATTTTTCATTTTATTTATTTATTTTTTTCATTTTTAGGAAAATAATAATTATTACATTAAATGAGGTGAATTATAATTTTTTTATATTTTTAATTGGGATATTTTAATGTTAATATATTAATTATATTTTTTATTTATAATGTAGATTAGACCTTATATCTTTAAAAATTTTATTATTTTTGAAATAAAAATAACATAAATTCTTTATGATTATTTTTATACTCCAATGAAATAATTTTAAATTAAATGGATAATTTAGACAAGAACAAAAATTTCTCCAAAGATTTAAATGTAGTTGATGATGTGAGTGTGAAAACAAAAATATTTAATTTTTATTTTTTTGTTTTAAGAAAAAAAGACATAAATATGTTTATATGTTCCTTATTGCTAATCTTAGAAACATTACAATTGATTTCTTTTTCTTTTTCAGAGCCTCATTCAAATGGATGGAAAATTAAAGAATCAAAAATGAAAAATATAAAATTAATAGTTGGAGCATCAAGAATAACTTCAATATTCATTTATATAAAACATGATTTATATATTATGATTTTTTTTGCTCTTTTAGCATATATTTTCCTTCATTGTTTATTTTTAACAATGTTAATTAAATTTAATAAAACAACTACAAAAGTATATCAAATAGGAATTATTTTCACAAGATATTTTACAACTCCATTAACCATTTTTTTTATTATTCCAATTAGTGAAATAATTTTACTTCCTTTAAAATGTGAAAATAAAAGAATGGCAGTTGTGAAAAATCCTATTAAATGTTGGGATGGATTACATTATTTATATTCTCTTTTAGGAGTTATTTTTTCTTTTGCTTTTTATGGTTTAATTTTTATTAGTACTATTTTTTATTTTAATCCTTTTAATTCTAAAAAAGCCACTACGAAGATTAGTACTTCAAATGATTCTTTTTTGTATTTCACTAAATTTGCTCTTGTTTTAAAATATATTTTCATTAAAGATGAATATATTAGTATTGTTATTATGTTAGTATTATCTTTATTTAATTTAAAAAAAGGATTTGATGAACCTACTTATAATAATTATACTCTTGAATGCTTTTTATCAATTAGAAATGCATCTTTTTTTTGGACTAATTTAATTCTAATAATCAATAAGTTAGCTGAAAATTCTAAAATAAATGGAACTATTTATTTATTAATTTTTGGTTATCCTCTTATTGTTTTTTTTAGTATAATATATTATAGAAAAAAAAGCGAATCTTTTATTTATGCTTCTTCTAATTTTAATAATATAAATGAATATTTAACAAGAACAAAATATTTAATTAAATTAATTGAAAATTATATTGATAATAATAATAATAAAGCTGGAAATGGAAAATCAAATAGAAATAATACAGGAACTAAAAATGAAATATTATTAAAAGGTGTAATTCAAATTCATGAAGAAACTTGTTTAAATGAAGAATGTCCTTTAAAAAAATTTTTAGAAAATCCAAATAATTATACAATACAAAAAACAAGTTTACTTCATTATATTAATAATCATTTTTCTTTAGGAATAAAAAAATTTCCAAATAGTAGATTATTGTTAATGATATTTGTTCAATTTAATTATGAAAAAAAATATAATTTAAACGCTGCAAAGACTTATTTAGCTAAATTAGAAAAGCAAAAAAATTCATTAACTGAAAATTATGTTATTCATTGTATAAAACAAAATATTCAATCAGTAAATAAATTAAATGATATGAATGATGGAAATGAAATGATAAAAGTAGAAGAAACAATTGAACAAAAATATCAAAGGTTAAAATTTTTAGTAGAAACATCAACAAAATTATATGGAGAATTTTGGGGAATTTTAGCAGCAAATTTAACAAATAATTTAAATTTAAACAAATTATTTCTTTTAGGAAATAAATTAAATAAATTTTTAAATGAAATAAACAGTCTTTGGGAAAATCATTTAAAAAACAAAAAAATAGATTTAGAAAATCAATCAATAGCACAATTATATGCTTATTTCCTAAGAGAAATATTAAGAAATAAAAAAAGAAGTGAAGAAATAACAAAAAAATTAAACGAAGAACAACATTATGAATCACGTAAAATAGATGATGAAAAGTTTGATATAAATAATTTAGATATATTATTAGAAAATCAAGATTATGTAATTTATTGTAGAACAAATGAAAAAGGAGAATGTAGTATAATTCAATGTTCAAATTCAATAATTCATTTGTTAGGTTTTGCAAAGCAAAATTTAATAGGAAAAAATATTGAAGTTTTAATGCCTTCAATTTATATAGAAGAACATTCAAAAATGCTTTCAAATAGAATAAAATTAATGCATGCTCAAATATCTTCTCATAAAGAAAATTATAGAACTTCTGATAAAAAACAAGTTTTTCTTTTACCTAAAACTAAAGTTGGTTATTTAATTCCTGTTAATGCTAGATTTACTATTTATAATGATGATGATTTTTCTAATACTTTTATCATTAAAACTAAATTCGAAGCTAAAGATACTAAGTTAGTTTATGCTTTTTATGTTTTGACAAAAGATGATTTTACTGTTGAAAGCATTTCTTCTAGTGCTATTAATTTAGGTTTATCTATGGATTTGTTAAAAAAATATGTTATTAATTTAAATATTTTAGTTAGAAATGATAAAAATTTAGAATCTTTAAATTTAAGTGAAAGATACACTGAATATGAAGAAGAACCTAGAAAAGTTACTTGGATTTTTCCTGATATTATTTATCCTAAAAATGATAATCAAAGAAGTAAAGAGGAAGATATTAATGATTTAATAAAAGAATCAAATAAAAAAGATTTCTTATTATTAATATCTAAAATGAAATATAATGAAGAGGAAACTTTAGGGTATTGTTTTAGATTTCTTAATATAGATAATAAAAAAAATAATGTAGATCCAAATGAATTTAAACCAAACTCAACTAAACATGTTTTATTTGATGTACTTAGATTAAATTATATAAGAACAATATTAGTAACAGAAAAATCAAAAAATAGTCTTAAATTAATAGAAACAAATATAGTAATAAACAGAACAACAACAGAAATAGCAAGAGAAGTAGAAGAGATTAAACAAAAAAAAAATGAAAAGAAGAAAAAAATAAAAAAAGACGGAGAGAATGAAGAAGAAGAAGAATCAAATGACGAAGGAGAAAAGAAAGTAGAAAATCTATTATCAAAAGAAAAAATATTAGAATTCAACAGTCGAAAATCAGAAGATGTGAAAAATTTCATATTAACACTACCATTTTATGGTAATGATGTATCATTAGAAAAGCATCGTCCAAACAGGGAAAGATATCCAGTAGGGAAAGGTCAAGAGCCAATAATAAAAATATCAATAAGTTCATTTGTAAAGAGAATAGAAGAAAAGTTAAAAGCCCATCCAGATATAAGGAGAAAATTAGAGAATAAAACTTCAGAAAATTCAAATGGTGAAAATGACATAAATGGGAATAATAATTTAAATTCACAAAAATCATCAGTTTCAACTAATTTACCTTCATTAACAGCAAGTGATAATTCAAGTACATCATCATTTGCAAATGAATTTTCAACAGATTCAAGTGCAGCTTTAAGTAATATATTTAATGAAAAAAGTGTGACTTATATAACAATATTTAGTTTAATTGCATTTGTTATAGTATGTGCAATAATAATATTTGAATTTGCAATTACATTAACAGCAATTAATGACTCAGAAAATAGAATGGGGTATATGGATAAAGCATTTACAATATTAAATACTATAGTTTATACTAAATTTTTTATCACTGAGGCAATTTTATGTCAAACTACAAGTGAATATTATAGTAAAGATGAAGATGTTTCTGTTGAAGATTATGTTAAAGATATGATGACAGAAATGGCAAATTGCAGAGCTGAATTTTCACAAACTTATTCTTATTATTCTAATGCTACTGTTAAATTTTCAAAAGAATATAATGATTATATTTCTAATACTCAAGTTTATATTATGACTCTTTCTAATGGAGAAAAAACTATTGAGCATCAACCTTTTAGTATTGCTATGAGTAGAATTCCTACTTCTATTTATTATGTTTCTAGAGTCACTTCTTCTTATCAATACATTACTATTGATGATAGAAATGCTTATGAATTAATGATGAATTTATTAAATGATTATTTATTAGTTTGGAGAAATGTTACTGTTTTATTAGTCGATGATGTTAAAAATCACGCCAAAATGAGTAAATTTATTTTACTTATTTTTATTTTTTCATTTATTATTTCTATTTTCTCTTTACTTGTTTTATGGAAGTTAATTACTAAATTTATTGAGGATAGAGAAAAACCTATTGATTTGTTTTTAACTATTAAAAAAAGGAAATTTGAAGAATTAAAAAATTCTTCTGAATCTTTTGTAAATAAATTACTAAATAAATTTTTTGGAAATGAAGAAAACGAAGAAGAATCAATGGTAGATTATTCATCGAATATGAAACCAGATGATATAAATATTATTAAATTTAAAACAAAAAATGAATATAAGCAATCATTAAAATCATCCAGTCAATATTTATTAAATTATATGAAAATGGTGATTTTCTTTACAATATTACAAGGATATATGATATTTAAATTTACATACAATAGAAATAATATGAAAAATATAAATAAATTTACAGATGTATTTAACGTAACTCAATATTGTCAAAGTGACAATATCTTAAGTTTAGATATTATAAAATCATTTTTATATGATCCTAATATTCCAATATACAATCAATCAACAACAGATGATATTTTTCAACATACTTTTGTAACAATTTCAGACACTTTTGAAAATTTATTTATAGTATCATATAATACAAGTAGTTTTCTTCATGGAACATATATTCAAAAATTATTTGATTATTTAAACCATGATATAACATCAATAGCAACAAATGTAAATTCATCGAAACAATCTTTTGTGCAAACTTATGATTCTTCAAATTATTTAGGAACACTTGAAAATGGATTTAAATCTGTTATAGCAAGATATTTTGAATTAATAAGATATATTTGTATAACTTATATTAATCCTGAAACTAGAATTCCTGAATTATGGAATTCTCCTGAATTTAAAGAAATTAATAGTATTGCTAAAAATGTTATTAGACCTTGGTATAAAACTGTCATTGCTCTTATGAATAAAGAATTTGAAGATTTTATTAGTCAAATTAAATTAGTTAATGTTTCTACTTTTATTGTCTTGTTATGTTCTGTTATTTTATTATATTGCTTAGTTTGGAAAAGCTATGAAGAAAATTTAAAACAATTATTAAAAACTAGTGTTGATTTGATTAATTTAATTCCTGAAGAAATTAAATATCAAATTGTTACTAAGCTTAATGAAGAAGAAAATAAAAATCAATAAATTATTTTTTTTTATTGAGTTTTTATTATTTTTGTTTATTGCCTGTGTTAATTATTTACTTATATAATTCTTAAAAACTCTTAAAAAGGTTAATATTAGGATTTAATATATTTAGAAATATTATTGTAAATAATTAATATTCAAATTGAAACATTTTTTTAGAAAATAAAAATTATATTATTATTGTTATTCTCATAATTTAATATATTTATTATTTATTCTCTTTTAATTGAATTATTTTCTCATTTATTTTTTTAATATGATTTGAAAATTTATTGTTGGAGATTTTTGTTCAATTGTAATAATAATTAATCAATTTTGGAATACATTTTTTTTGTTATAATTGATTATTATGAAAATAAATTAAAAATAATTATTCAAAAATTAAAGAATATATTTTAATATTAAATAATTACTGTGTTTAGATTTTTAATTTAAAATAAATTAATAAAATGAATTCTATTCTCACTTAATTAGGAATAAAAATAATTAAAATTATGTTGATAAAATATATTATTTATTATCATTAATATAAAGATATTTCTTTTAACACAACTAATTTCATAATACATTTTCAAATAAAAATACATTTTCTCCTTAAATCATTAAAAATTATTCTTTTTTAACAACTTATATTTCTATCTTCTGATAAAAAAACATATTTTATAATTTTCAAAATTAAAATATTTAAAGGATTATTATATTCTTTAACCTCTAAAATAGAATATTTTATTAGTGTTTAAAGATCAATCTTAGCATTTACAAGGATTGTTGTTTATATTTTTTGATTTTATCACACATTTTATATTTCATACTATAAACTCCAAAAAGAAATAAAAATTTGAATGACATAAATATCATCTTTCTTAATAAAAATTTATTACATTAAAAGTTTAATTCTAAATTTTATTTATGACATAAAATACAAAATTAATAATAATTATGTCCGGTAAAAATACTGAAGAAGAACGTCAAAGAACTTATCAATTTATAATGAGAAAAATTGATATATATGGTGAGCCTCTCCAATGGTATATAGGAAGTAATGAAACATATCAAACAGTTGCAGGAGGCTTTAGAACTTTCTTAGTAATCTCAATAGCATTAATTTATCTATTATATTTAATTATCATGTTATTTAAAGATAGAAATGGTTCATTTGTAATGTATGATATTTCTTATTCTGAATTAGAAGATGCTGAATTTAAATATTATGAACATTTTGAAATTTTTTTCTTTTTTAAATCTTCTTCTTCTATGATGGAAATGGATACTAGTATTTTTCAAGCATATTTAACTCAAGTTGATGCTTCTTCAAATTCATTTTCTTCACAATATCCATTTGAAGAATGTGATAATGAATATTTCAGTGAGCAATTAGGCTTTTCTGCTACTGTCAAAGGAGGATTAGAAAAAACTTATTGTATTGACCCTGAACAATATTCTAATTTGTCTTTTTCTTTAGCTCAAGTTAGTCCTTTAGGTGAGACTACAAATTCTGTCAAATTTGTTTTAATGCAAACTTGTGATGGAAGTTCTTGTAGTGATGATGAAAATTCAAAATTTGAAGAAGCTATAAATCAAATTCAAGATGTTAAAGTTTTTATTAAATCTTTTACTCCAAATCCTTTAAAAATGAAAAATGTATTACAAAGTCAAGTAAATTCATTTACATTAACTAATAAATATAAAGGCGCAACAATATATTTTAAAAATTACAATATAACAACTCAATCATCATTAATACCCTATATAGTAGGAGCAAATAAAACTCATTTTTTAGCATATGATTATTCAGAAGATATATCTGATTCAGATTCAGATTCAGACTCTGATAGTAGAAGAAGAAATCTTGATGGACCTGGTTCAGAGGGAGATAGTGGAACAGGAGGAGATACCAGTGGTACAGGTGATTCAGGAAGTGGAACAGGAGGTGATTCCAGTGGTACAGGTGATTCAGGAAGTGGAACAGGAGGAGATACCAGTGGTACAGGTGGTTCAGGAAGTGGAACAGGAGGTGATTCCAGTGGTACAGGTGATTCAGGAAGTGGAGCAGGAGGAGATACCAGTGGGACAGGTGATGGAACAGGAGAAACTAATACTGGATCAGAAGGTAATTCCGGCGGTAATGGTGGTACTAGTTCTAGTGAAAATAATAATAATAATGGTGGTGGTGGTGGTAGTTCACCTGCAGGATTTGGTAATAGTAATAGTAATACTTATTATTTAGAATTTGTTCTTAGTTCTAAAGTTTCTTTTTTAGAAAGACAATATGAACAATTAGATTCTACTTTAGCAAGTTTTCTTGGTGTTTTTAATGCATTAGAAATTATAGGGAGAGTATTAACTTTTGTTTTTGATTGTTTTTCTAAAGAATTTTTTTTATTTAATTTCGTATTAAAAGATAGGATGTTCAGAAATAACAAAAAAAGAAAATTTGTTGGAAATCCTCCTAAAATTATAAGTAAATCAAAAAATGATATGACTAATAATAGTGGAAGTAAAGATAAAGATTTATTGACATTAAAAGATGATAATCATAAAAAAAGAGAATATTCACCTTCATCAACTAAAAATAATTTTTTCACAGAGCAAAATTTAATAGAAAAAAAACTTAAAAATACAACAGATAAAGAAAGTAATGATATAATTTTATCTGAAACTAATAAAGATAATAATAGAAAAGAAGAAGAAATTAATATGGGAATATTTAAAAGTTTTTGGTGTAATGTTTTAATGATTTTTGATAAAAATAAATCTAAATATCCAGATGTTGAAAACGCTTTAGAAAAAATCAAATTAATTCAAACAATGTTTGATTCTTCAATTTATATAAATTTAATTCTTGATATGATAAGATTAAAAAAAGTAATTTTTAATCAGCAACAATTAACATTATTTGAATCTATTCATTTTACTTCTGAAGAAATCAAAAATTATTTAAATAAATTATTAAGTTGTAAGGATGTTCCTCCTGATAAATTTATAAATCAAGAAATTCAAAGAAATCAAGGTAAAAAAAATAATAAATTAACAGAAAATATGATATCAATTTTAAAAGAACAAAATAATATATAATCTAAGGAACAAAAAAAAAATAAAATATAATTAAGAAATTATTTATTTATTAGTTCTTGGAGTTAAAATTAAAGGAGGTAAATCAACTAATTCATATTCTTCAGTTAAATGTCTATTAAATCCACTCCATAATTTTTTAATAATATATTTTCTATAACTTTTAATATCAAACATGAATTTATTAGTAAAAGAAATTTGAGGAGATTTTTCATAAATAAATTCATATTTTGGTTCATAAGCACCAATACTTGGTTGATTAATTAATTCATCATTATTATTATTTTGAACATTTGAAAAACTGAATCTTTCGCTTTTTGAAATTTTACTATAATCAGGATAATAATATTTTTTATCACTTAGAAAATAACTTTGTGATTTATTTGATTGTAAAAGACTATTTCTTTTTAAAATCTTTGAAGAATTAAATTTTTTTAAATTTCCCACTTTTATTATTCTTTTTTTTTCTTTTTCACTTGAAAAAATATGTGGGAAATGATTTCTACTATGTAAAGAATTAAAGGAAATAGAATCATTATTATTGTTATAATTGATTTTTGAGTTTTCTATTTCTGAATTATTATTTCTAAAACTTTCATTTTTTTCAAAAAATTTTTCTTCATTTTTTTTCAATTTTTTTCGTGAATTATTTACACTTTTATTTTTTTTTTTAGAATTTGTTTTAGGAAAAGAAAAAAAAACATTAGGAATTCTCTTATATATTAATTTATATTTTGGATTATATCTTTTAACAAAATCTGATAATTGTTTATTTTTTTTCCATATTTCTATATTATGTTTGGTTCTATCATTTATTTTTAATTTATATTTATTCTTGTTTTTTTGGCTTTTAATTTCTGCATTTGCTATTTTTTCTAATTTTCTTTTAAAATCTTCAATATTAAATTTCTTAAATCTATCATATTTTCTTAAATCTTTTTTGTCTAATTTTTCATCATCATTAATAGATGAAATTAAATTCCCTGATTTTAAATTAGATTTTGAATTTATTTGTTTTATAATATTCTCAAAACAATTATTATGTCCTATCATATATGGAATTATTTTTGAAATTTTTGAAAATTGCATTGTATTTGCAATATCATTAAAAAAATCTTTTAATTCATTATCATCCATTATAAACAGAATTTTAATTCTAATTTTTCCTGATTAAAAAATTGAAAAATTAAAAATAAAAAAAATAATATTTAAACAATTATAAAAAAACCATAAAAAATCTAAAAGTAATCTCCAAAAAATAAAAAAAAATAAAAAAAAACAAGGAAAAAACCAATTAAAAAAAAATGGAAAAAGACATAGAAATGAAAAATGAAACAAAAAAAGAAGAAAAAGAGACATCAAATCCAAAAGAAGACTTAACAGCTTATATAGAAAGAATGAAATCTGAAATATCATCTCTTCCCTTAGATCAAATAAAATCGAAAATAAAAGCTTTAGAATCTCAAAACCAAACATATAAAGGAGATATAAACAAAATGAAAGTAGATATAAGAAAATTTACAGCTAGAATAAAAGAAAATAAGAAAAAATTAACAATGTCATGTGGTCTTCCTCATTTAATATCAAATGTAGCAGAAATATTTGATTTAGAAGAAATAGATAAAGATGAAGGAAGTGGATTAAATCAAGAGAAATTAAAATATAATAATAAAGGAGTAATAATAAAAACAACAATGCGTTCAACAATATTTCTCCCTGTTACAGGATTAGTAGATGCAAAAGATCTTCATCCATTAGATCTTGTAGGAGTTAATAAGGATACTTACTTAATATATGAGAAATTACCTAGTGAATATGATTCACGTGTTCGTGTTATGGAATTAGATACTAAACCTACTGAAAAATATTCTGATTTAGGAGGTGTTGATAAACAAATTCAAGAATTAGAAGAAGCTATTGTTTTCCCTATTGAAAAAAAACACTTATTTGATGCTATTGGAATTAAACCTCCTAAAGGTGTTTTAATGTATGGTCCTCCTGGAACAGGGAAGACTATGATGGCAAGAGCTGTTGCTGCAAGAGCTAATGCTACTTTCCTTAAGTTAGCAGGGAGTCAACTTGTTCAAATGTTTATTGGTGATGGTGCTAAGATGGTAAGAGATGCATTCGCTTTAGCAAAGGAGAAAGCACCTACTATTATCTTCATTGATGAAATTGATGCTGTTGGTTTAAAAAGAAGTGGAGCTGAAGTTTCAGGAGGAAGAGAAGTACAAAGAACAATGTTAGAATTACTTAATCAATTAGATGGTTTTTCTTCTAATGAAGCTGTTAAAGTTATTGCTGCTACTAATAGACCAGATGTTCTTGATCCTGCTTTATTGAGGAGTGGGAGACTTGATAGAAAAATAGAATTTCCTATGCCTAATGAAGAAGGAAGGACTAAAATTTTGGAAATTCATTCTAGGAAAATGCATTATAATGAAAAAATGGTTAATTTTAAAGAATTTGCAAGAATGACTGATGATTTTAATGGAGCTATGTTAAAAGCTGTTTGTGTTGAAGCTGGGATGATTGCTTTGAGGAGAGGAGCTAGTGAAGTTTCACATAATGATTATGTTGAAGGAATTAATCAAGTTAAAGCTAAGAAAAAAGCTAAATTGTATTATTATTCTTAAAAAGAAGATTACTTATATAGAATTTTTTAAAAAATAAATTTTTTAATTTAGATTTTATACTACTCTTGGAACTTATTTTTCTTATTTGAAGTATTTTCATTATAATCTCTAAATTTATTAATTTGAATTTTAAATGTTAAATTAAAGGATAATTGATAAATATATAATTAATTTATTTTATAATTTTTTTTAAAATGGCTAATTTAAGTTTAATTAATAAAAAACCTTTTAGCAATTATCCTTTTAATACAAATTTACCTTCATTACCAAATTCAATAAGGGACTATTCTCATAAAGTAGAAAATAATATTTATAAATTAAAAGGAATATACTATCCAAAACATAATCATTATAATAACAGTCAACCAAAATTATTATCATCACCAAGAATTTCATCAAAACATGTTAAAAATAATTCAGAACATATAACTTTGACTCATTTAAAAGAAGATGTTTTTTTAAGATTATCTATTAAAAAAGATAAAATGAATAAAATGAGAGAATCAATGAAATTAAAAGATACTTTAAATTCAAAAAGAACAGAAACCGATAAAAATAATAACAGTAAAAATAATACTATATTAAATTTAACAGATAAAAATAAATCAAGAAGTCGGAATTTAACAATAGATTTATTAAATAATTATGATTCTAATTCTATAAATCAATATTTTTTAACATCTTTAAATAATTTATCAGAAGATGCAGTTGATGAAATAGATAATTTAAAATATGAAAAGAGAAAAAAAAAAAGATATAATAAGAAAATGATATCAAAATGTAATAAAAAGTTAAAAAATTTTAATAATAAATTAATAATAAATACTGATGAATTTATTATAGAAAAATTTAAACCTGGAAAGAATAGTTTTAATAAATATTTTGATAATTTAATTGTTGGAGATAAGAATTTCGATATTAAAGCAATGATTAATATTTTAAAAGAAAGAAATAAATCTAAAAATAAATTTTTACATGAAATTCAATTTAAAAAAATTGAACAAAAGCATAAAGATTTTATGAAAATGATAGAAAATAATCAAATAGATGTTAAAGAGCTAAGAAAAAATTATGATAAAATTCTTCAAAAAAAATAAAAAATTAATAATTTTTTTATGTATTTATTATAAATAATCAAGTTAAAAATTTATATTTAAAAAAAATTAATTGTTTATATATATATATATAATTAAAAATTTACTTTTTTAATCTCACTGATTATTTATAAATATTATAATTATGAATGTGTTCAATATTTTTATTAAAAATATTAACACCTGAACTAAATTTAATTGGATGTATTTTATAATTAATAAAATCTTTATTAATATATTTACTAGATGGTAAATTAATATTATTTATTTTCTTTTTATGAAAAATTGGAGACATTAATTTTTCATTTTTATACATTGTTTTATAAAATAAAACATCATTATTATAATGATTTTTATCTCTAGAACTTGTTAAAATATTATTAATTTTGTCTTCTACTGATTTTAAATAATTAAGATTATTATTGAAATTATTATTTCTTGATTTATTATAATTAGTATGAATTAAATTATTTTGAGGATTATTATTATCAAAACTATTAAATTTATAATGAATATAATTATTATTGTTAATGCTTTTATTTATATTATTTAAATTTTTATTTAAATGTTTATTATAATTCTCTTCATTTTGTTTGTAAATATAATTTATTATTTTAGTTTTGTTTGATTTATTATTTTGAATATCATTTATTAAATTTTCTTTTATTTGCTTTTTTTCTAAATTATTTTTTTGAATTCTTTTATATAATTCATAATTATTATTACCATAATTACTTTCATTCGAATTTAAATTTTCTGATTTTTTCCGTGTTTTTATTATATGCATTGTTTTATCAAAATTTAAATCTTGACTATTAGGATTATTATAATATAAAATATTGTTATTTCTTGATAAAATATTATTTTTTGAATTATCATTCATATAAATATATTTATTAAAATTTTCATTACTTCTATTTCTTATTTTATTTTCATTATTTAATATTAATCCTTCCAATTTTTTACATAACTCCAAATAACTAAAATGAGCTCCATACTCATAAAATTTCCTAACTTTATTATCTCCATAATAAATTCCTTTATATTCCATACTGAAAAATAAAAAATAAAAAAATATAACAAAACTCCATAAAAAAATACTAAAAAAAAAAGAAAAAAAAAATTTAAAAAAATAAAAAAATGAATCCCTTTGGATATCCAAAAATGATGAATCAACCAATGATGAATCAACAAATGATGGGTCAGCAAATGATGGGAGGGATGAATCAACAAATGATGGGTCAGCAAATGATGGGAGGAATGATGAATCAACAAATGATGGGAGGAATGATGATGCCTCAGCCAATGTATAAGCAAATATCAGTAGGTGCTGGAATTAATATGGTAGAATATCAGAGAATAGTACAAAGTGCTACTCAAGTTTATCAAATGAAACAACTTCCTTTAAGTCAACATACCGCTAATGCTGTTAAAATGATGCTTGGAGGTGAATGGCTTTGTGTTTGTTATCCTACTACTAGAGCTTATGATTTTACTCTTACTACTGTTAAAGGTGGTGATATGATGGTTTTTAGCTTGGATAATACACTTTTCCAAATTTGCAGAATTAGGTAATATTTTTTTTTATGTTTTTTATTAATTTTATTTTTTTTGTTGTTAAAGCTTTTTTTGTTTAATTTTTTTCCGATTTTTTTTAATAAGTTTTTTTAAATGTTATTTTTGATTTTTTTTTCCTTTGTGTGATTTATAATTGAAAAACTGATATTTTAATTTGTTTAATCTAATTTTATGTAGTATATTATTTGAAAAATTGGAAGGAATTATTATTGATAAATTATTTTTTTTCTAATTGAATTTTTTCAAAAATAAATAAATGTCTAACAGTTCTAAAAAAAATATGTAAGATATTTATTAATATATAAAAAGATCATTAGTAATTAAAACAAAAATATGGAATAAAGACACAGAAGATTTATTTGATTTTGAATCAGATGACATAAAAATAAATGAAATAAAAATAAGTAATTTTTCCTCAAAATCATATCTAATAAGTAATAATGAAAAAATAGTTTTATTAAATTCTTTAAAAGAACTTCAAAAAGAATCAAATGATAATATAAGTTCAAATTTTTTAATATTAAGTGAACTTCATTTTAAAAATAATAACATTCAAATATTTAATCCTATTCTTTCAAAAGAATTAAATTTAAATATAAACAATAAGAATCAAATAACAAGGACATGGAAAATTTCTCCAAAAAATAAAGAAACAGAAATTAAAGTAGGAGATATAATAAAATTAGGAAGAGTAAGATTAAAATTTGATAAGATATATTTAAAAAATTTAAACCTTCAAACCACAATAAATCAAAATTCAAATACTCCTAATTTTCAAATAACAAATAATTTTATAAGTAATAATTGTACAAATTCATTAAATAATATAAATAATACTTGCGAAGAAGAAAAAAATAATAATAATGATAATAATTCAGAAAGTTCAAAAACAAAATATTTATGTAGAATTTGTTATTCAAGTGAAAGTAATATAAATAATCCTTTAATTTCTCCTTGTAAATGTAATGGTTCAATGCAATATATTCATTATAATTGTTTAAAACAATGTATAGAAGCAAAAATTCAAAAAAAAGAAGATGAAAATTTTAAATTTTTTATTTGGAATAATTTCGAATGTGAAATATGTAAATGTGAATATCCAAAATATTTAAAATATAAAAATAATATTTATCCAATGGTTAACCTAGAAAATAATTTCGATTCATATTCAATATGTGATTATACTTTATATGATGATGCAAAGAAAAAAACTTTTAGAAAAGGATTAATAATATTTAAAATTAATGAAGATTATGATGAAATTCCAGTTGGAAGAACACAAACAAATAGAATTAAATTAAAAGATATTTCTGTCTCAAGAATTCATTGTAATATAATTAGAAAGAATAATAAATTATATGTTATTGATAAAGGAAGTAAATTTGGAACTTTAATTTATGTTAAAAAAGGAATTAATATGAATATTTTAGATATAAATAAAAAAACTGAAAATTTAATCTCTGGAAGACATTCTTTTTCTTTTTCTTTTGAACAAAATTTAAGTTTTTTTGAAAAAATATTTTCAATGAATATTCAATGTTGTAATTATAACAAATTTAATTATGAAACTGAAGTTGATGTTGAAAATTTAAAAGAAAGTACTTCTGAACCTTTATTAATTAATGAACAAAATAAAAATTTAGATGATTCTTATGCTGATTATATTCTTGATTTAGGAAATATTATTAATATTAAAGATGGAGATGAATATAATGATAATAAAACAAATGTTAAAGAAACTAATAAATAACCTTTTATAATTTTTGCTGTTTTTTATTGTTGAAATTTAATTAATTTATAAATATTTTATTAGTGTAAATTTTTTATTTAAATATCTTAATCTATTAGATATTCTTTTATGAATATATTGCTAAGTAATATTTATTTATAAATATTATTTTTTATTATTCATTTTTTTTGTAATTTTAATAAGAATTAAATATTTTTTTATTTAATTATTATACTTATATTTTGATATTGATTATTTTTAATTAATTCTTTTTTTATTAAGATTTAATCATGAAATAAAAAAACTTTATTTTATCTTATAAATATTTTTTGATACATTATTTTTTTAATAAAAATACTTTTTTTTAAGTAAGTTGATATTAGAAATATGTCTTTGGAAAACACAAAAAAAAAAATTTTTTACATGTGTTCCAAATCACTTAAAAAAGAAAAGAAAAAGAAAAAAGGGTTTAAACTGGTCTTTAGAAGAAGAATATTTACTTTTTGAAAGCCATTTAATTCTAGGAAATAAATGGAAAGAATATTCTTCTATTTTTTTAACAAAGTAAAATAAATAATATTTAAATCTATATAGAGACTCAAAAGAATTAAAAAATCATTTTCACACTTCTATTATAAAAACAGTAAGAAGAATAATAACAAAGAAATTTGATAATAATTTAAAGGATATAATAAGAAGATTTTATAGTTTTAATTATCTTAAAAAAATGTTACAAAGATATCCTTATTTAGATGGAGAAAGTTCAAGTTATAATTTAAAAAAAATAAATAGAAAAAATTATAAATTTAATCCTAAATTATTAATAAGAAATAAACAATTATCATTTGAAATTATTTCTTTATATAGTAACCAATTATGTAATTATCTTCTACAAAAAGAAGGGATAAAAAATTTTTTAACTTTTATAAATTATGAAAAACAATTCAATATTAATTTTTTCCCGTGGTTATTTTCTATAATAATTAAGTCTAAATTGGTAAGTAATCTTAAAAAAATTAATGATTTAAATAAACTTAATAAAATTGAAGATAAAACTATTAATGATTTTTTAGAAGAAAATTCTTGTTTTTTATATTTTGAAGATGTTTTCTTCAAAAATTGTTAAAATTATTTTATTTTATTATTGTAAATAAAAAAATAAAATAATAAATGGCAACGATAATAAAAAAGTTAATGTACAATTAAAGAATAAATAAAAACTAAAATTATTAATTAATTGATTAAATAAATTATCTCTAAGTAATAAAAAAAAAGATTATAGATTTAATATAGACATATAAAAATATTTATTTCTTCTTATAAAAAAAAAATAAAAAAAATAAAACTGAAATTATGAAAGAACCTGAAAATAAATTACCTCCTAAATTAACAGAACAAAAAGAAGAGGAAGAAGAACATGAAGGAAATATTCATGAAGAAAATATAAATGAAAATGAAGAAGAAGAAGAAAAAGAAAAGAAAGAATTAAATGAAAGACAAGAATATTTAGAAAAAATGATGAAAGATAAATATAATATAAGAATAACAAATGAAACTGGAAAAACTTTAGAAAATGTTATGAAAGATATAAAAGAAGATTATAAAAAAGATAAATTTAATTTTAATAATATTTCAAGAAATATAGATAAAATATTAGAAAAAAATGAAAGTATTACCAAAGAAAGTTTATTTAATGATGAAAAGAATATTATAAGTAAAAGAAATATGAAAAAATTAAAAGAATTGAAAAATGAAAAAGAACATATAAGTTTAAAAATAAAAAAATTAGAAAATAAAAGAAATTTTATAACTGAAGAAGGAATAAATAATTTAAATGAAGTAGATAAAAATATAAAATTAGAAGAATTAAAAACAATAAAAAAAGGAATATCAGAATATAATTCAAAATTAAATGAAATAGAATATAATATGAAAAATATAATAGCAGAAGAATCATCTTTTTCAAAAGAAAATAAAATAAAAGAATTTATAAATAATTTCGAAAGAGATAAAGAAATAATAGAAATTCAATCTAAAAAATATTTAGAGAAATATAAAGAAAAAAAAGATCAAATAAAAAAAAAAGAAAAAGAAATATTAGAAATAGAAAAAAAAGAAAAATTAAAATTAATAGAAAATGAAAAAATGAAAAATGAAAAAATAAAAGATAAAACAAAAGAAAGACAATTAAAAGAAAAAGAAAAAAGAGAACAAATAAAAAAATTAGCAGAAGAAAAAGAAAAAGAAACACAAGAAAAATTAAAAAAATTACATGAAGAAAAGAAATTTGAAGATAGATCAAATTTAAAAGAAAATGATTATTTATTTAATAAATATGAAGAAAAATATTTAAAAAATAAAGAAAATAAAATATTAAATGCTTTAAGTGAAAGAAAAAAAAAATATCAACCAATAATGTTAATAGATGAATTAAAAGATTTTAGAAAGAAAATAGATAAAAAACACAATGAAATTGAAAAAAAACATAAAGAAGAAAAAATAAATTTAATTGAAGAATGGAAATCAAGAAATAAAGAATTAAAAAAATATAAAACTTCTATTTTTCATAATTATGAAAATGAAAATCAAACATTAAGTGAAGAAGAAAAGAAATTAAATAAAAAAAAATCATATGAAAAAAAATTATTATATTCTCAAAATAATATTATAAGACCAGAAGAATCAGAAAAATTAAGAAAGATAAGAGAAGAAAATATAAGAAAAACAGAAAAAAAAATAAATTTTAAAAGAATAAAAGTAAAAAAAAATAAAAGTAAAGTTCAAATAAAAAATAATTATAATTGGGATTTAAAATTAGATGAAATTGATGTTAATAATCCTTTAGGAACTTCAGTACAACTTCAAAAAGCTTTGATTAAAAAACCAAAAAAAATTTTTTTCTTTTCTGATAAAAAAATAATTGATAAACCAAAAATAAAAATTGATTATTTACAAGAATTTAAAAATGAAAAAACTGAAAGTGAAGAAATAGTTGAAGATAAATGGAAAAAAAATAAAAAAAATCTTTCTTTAGAAAATTTAGAAAATATGAAAATAAAAGCTGATTATTTAGAAAACAAAGCTATTCAAAATGAAAATTTACTTAGAATTAATGGAGGAGTTAAAAATAATATTTCTTTAGGAAAAAAAGTTTCTAATTTATTAATTAATTCTATACATACTAAATTAACTATTATTGATTCTATGGGAAATAAATAAAAAAAAAATAAATTTATAAAAAAAATAATATTTATTATTATATATAATTAGTAATAATTCATTATTATTTTTTATTTATTTTTCTTATGAAATATAATAAAATGAATTCTCAAAATATTAAAGTTAAACACTTAAGACCTTCACCTCCAAAATCAGGAGAAAATAGTTTAAATATGAAATCAAATATTAATTTTAATTTATTTCATTCTTCTTCAAATTATAATATTATGAATTTCAATGATAATTATCTACCACAATTATTTTATTCTTCTCAAAATTATTTTGATAATAATATAGATACTTTAAATAAATTTAGTTCAGAATTTAAAACTATTAAGAATATGTGGAATGATTTAGGTGTGAATGAAAAATATAAAATTTTATTTTCTAATTATCTTATTAAGTTAAATCAAAAAGAAAAAATTGAACTTTTAGAAACTGAAAAATCATATTTAAAAAAATTTAGAGATTCTTTATTAAAACTTTCAAAAGAAATCTCAATAAGAGAAAAAAATATTCAAAATTTAAAATTAATAGAAAATGAACTTCAAAAGAATATTAACTGTGAAAATAAAAAAAAAATAGAATCAATATTAAATGAAATAAAACAATTAATAATTCAAATAAGATTAAATTCAATTAATATTGTAAATTATATAAATAAAATAAGAGAAGTTTCTTCATATAATATAAATAGAGAAAAATTTAATTTAGATAATATAAATAAAGCTTATAAGTATAATAAAAATATTTTAATTAAAATGGATAAAGAAATGGATTTTTTAAAAAATTCAATTATTCAAAATTATTTTTATATATCTGATTTAAATTATGATACTTTTTTTTCTAATTTTATTAACCAAGAAGATAATAATAATGAAAATAAAGAAAAAATTATTATTCCATTTGATGAAGGATTAATTAATAGTATAAAAAATGCAAAATATATTATATTACAAGATAAGTTTTTAAATAAAATAGAAGAAGATTATAATAATAAAAATCAAAAGAATAAACATTTAATTACTTATAAAAAAGTTATTTTAAAAAATAAATGGGGAATGGATAATTCAAGAACTCCAAGTGCTAAATGTAATTTTAAAATTAATAGGGATAAATTTTTAAATCATGAAAATAATATGTCTCAATTTTTAAATAGAATTAAACATGAAAAAGGAAGAAGAGGTTATAATGGTATGTTTCTTAAACAAAAAATTGACTCTTTTGATCATTTTGAACATAAAAATAATTTATATCAAAGTGAATTTTTTTCTTTTAAAAATGAAAAAGGAAAAGAAAAAGAAAAAAAAGAAAAAGAAAATGAAAAAGAAAAAAAAGAAAAAGAAAATGAAAAAGAAAAAAAAGAAAATGAAAAAGAAAAAGAAAAAGAAAAAAAAAATATTAAAAATGAAAATAATGATATTGAATTTTATACTAATTCAATAAATGATTTAATTCAAAATGTTAAAAAACAAAATTATTATGATAATATTCCTGAGAAAATAAAACAAGTTTTTGATATAAATGAAAATTGTTTTCAAGAAGAAAAATTTTTAAAAGGTTTTCAACCAAAAATATTAATATCAAAGAATAAAGAAAATTTAATTAATGGTTTATGTAAAATATCCTTTGAAAATTATAATAATATTAATAAAGTAATTATTGATCATTTAAGTATAATTAACTTAGATTTAAATATTATTGAAAAATTAATCAAGTTTATTATAAATAATTTATCCTTTAATGAAGTATTAATTTCATTATATTATTTAAAAAAAGAAAAAAAATATGAAATTAATAATGATATAATAAGTCTGTTTGAAAATAAATTAAATTTTAAATGGTTAAGTATCGAAAATTCAATAAATGAAAATAGGAAAAAAACATTATATTATATTAAAAATGGAACAAATAATTTAGAAGAAAAATATATTTCAATTAATTCAATTTCAATTATTTCTTTATCTAATATTCAATCTGAAAGTTTATTAAACAATGAAAAATATATAAATACATTTTTAATTTATTCATTATTGAATGAAAAAAATAGAAATAAAGATATTATATTAAAGAAATTAAATGATAAAGGAAATATCTTTGAATATTCAAATAATAAAAATTCTTTGAATGGTTTAGTTGATATAAATTTAAATTTACAAAATTTAAATGAGATAAATGATACTCTTAAAAAGCAAAAACTTAATTTTGTTCTTAATTCTTTAGAATATAAAAATAATAAACAATGTGATTTAATTTCATTGAAATTAAATTTAAAAGTTAATAAAGGAATTTCATTTAAATATAATAATTACATTTATAATCGAATAGAAGGAGAAATTATGCTATTAAATAATGAAAATAATAATAATCAATTTTATTTAATTCAATCTAACGATAATTCAAATTCAATTTTAATTTCACAATTAACAAAAGAATTAAAAAATAAAATAATAAATAACCAAAAAAATATTTATGAAATTTTTAATTCTTTATATTGTAATATTAGTAAAGAAAATAATAAGAAGAATAAAATTATTTATATTCCTTCTTTTAATATAAAAAGCCATTTAAGCACAAATAATATCAATTCAATTGAAAATAATATTTCAATTAATAATGAAAATAATGAAAAATTATTTTTTGATTCTATTGATGAAATATTTGATGTTCAATGGAATTATGATGAAGATTTAAATAATAATTTCAAAATTATACCAAATGAAACAAATGATGATATTATAATTAAAGATTCTTTTATTTTTGGAATAATAAATTATTCAATTTTGGCGTCTTATAAAATTCCTTTTATTCAATTGTATTTTGTAACAAAAGAACATTGGAATAAAATATAAATATAAAAATTTAAAAATAAAATTTTTTTGATTGAAATATAAATTTAAAAAACAAGATTTAAAATATAAAATTTCTTTCATTTTTAATTAATATTGTATTCATACCCTAATTTTCTTATTAAATTCTTAACAATTATAATATAATTATATTAAAAAAGAATAAAAAACCTCTTTAAATATTGATTAATTAATGCGTGTTAAAGAAAATAAAAAATAATAGAAGAGAAGTTAACGAAGAAAAAAGAGAAATTATATTTTAGAATACAAAAAAAAGGAAATGATTTCAAGATGTTATGAATTATAAATACACAAGTAAAAAAGATTACACAAGTAAATATTTTTCCAAAAAAAGCATTAGTAAAACATTATAGACCAAAAGTAAAAAAAATATCAGAAATAAAAATATAAAAACTCACTTCATCATATTAATAGAATTCATTTTGAGTATTATTTATAAAATACTGAAATATATATTTATAAATAAAAATATATACAAATCATATATTAAATATACAATTAAAAGAAGAAAAAATATGTTTATCAATATATTTTTCTTTTTCAACCGATTTTGAAAGTAATACTCATAAATAATTTTCATTTATATATTATCTGGAATTATTCATCATTCTAATAATAATAATAATAATATTGAAAACCTTGAAGGACATTAAAATTTGTTTCTTTAATTATTTTTTAGTATAGATCAGGTATTAATTATTATAATTTTATTTTGGTTTTTATTTTAAATTTATAAATTAAAATAGTTGTGATATGGGGTAGGTGCAAAAGATTTCGGTTTATTTAATTAATATAGGTCTCAATTAAATATTTATTTTAAATCTTAAAAATAAACCTCATCTAATAAAGAAATATTATAAGGAAAACATTATTTTTGATATTACTTATCTTAAACCAATTAATTCATTTATTGAAAATATAATTTTTAGTAATAAAAGAAAATAACTCAACATCTAATTTTTATATATGATAAAAATCATATAAAAATATCAAAAAATTTTTTATTAAATGGAATACAATAATATTT
>JAEEGI010007194.1_pt1 | contig 24955 bp, 17 predicted proteins | sample 8958751 | NCBI WGS metagenome assembly JAEEGI01 (sample SAMN16246545, study PRJNA631951) | gut metagenome | biome: gut microbiome; feature: rumen; material: KS-attached | host: Bos | place: Iran: Karaj | collected 2018-10
CCATGTGTTTTTCTCCGGATTCGTCTTCCTGGGCCACGGTTACGCCAAGGGCGGTGTAGATGTTACGTACCTCCTGGCTCTCGAAGGCGCGGTCCTGAGCGGCTTTCTCCACGTTGAGAATCTTACCACGGAGCGGGAGGATGGCCTGGATGCGGCGGTCACGGCCCTGCTTGGCGGTACCGCCTGCGGAGTCTCCCTCTACCAGGAAGAGTTCGCATTTCTCGGGATCATGGTCTGAGCAGTCGGCAAGCTTACCGGGCATTCCGGCGCCTCCCATGGGAGTTTTCCTCTGGACCATCTCACGGGCCTTGCGGGCGGCGGCGCGGGCCGTTGCGGCTAGGACAATCTTCTCTACGATGGTCTTGGCCTCCTTGGGGTGCTCCTCAAGGTACTGGTCCATGGCGGCGGCAGTAGCCTGGGATACGGCCGATGTTGCCTCAGGGTTACCCAGCTTGGTTTTGGTCTGGCCTTCAAACTGAGGCTCTGCCACCTTCACTGAAATGATGGCGGTGAGGCCTTCGCGGAAGTCCTCAGGGCTGAGGTCTCCCTTGAACTTGGAAAGGAGGTTGTTTTTCTCAGCGTAGTTCTTAAGGGAACGGGAAAGGCCCATCTTGAAGCCCTGGAGGTGGGTACCGCCTTCAATTGTGTGGATGTTGTTTACGTATGAATAGATACGCTCGCTGAATCCGGTGTTGTATTGGAGGGCGATATCGATAGGAATGACTTTGTCTGAATTGACCGTGATGGGCTCAGGGATGAGCTTGGGAGCGCCGGCGTCAAGGTAATCGATGAATTCCTTCAGGCCCTGCTCACTGTAAAAAACGTCTGAGCGGAAAACCTGCTTTCCGGTAGCCTTGCGCTCACCGTCTTCTGCGGTTTCAAATTCATCCACTAGTTCACGTGTGTCCGTGAGGGTGATGCGGATGCCCTTGTTGAGGTATGCAAGTTCACGGAGGCGGTTTGCCAGGGTGTCATACTTGTAGACTATTGTCTGGGTAAAGATAGTTGCATCAGGGTGGAAGGTGATGGTGGTTCCGGTGTCCTCTGCGGTACCCACAACCTGGACCTCAGTGATGGGCTTACCTTTGGAATACTTCTGGACAAAGATCTTTCCTTCACGGTGGATCTCTGCGACAAGGAGGTCACTGAGGGCATTGACGCAGCTTACGCCAACGCCATGAAGACCGCCGGACACCTTGTAACTGTTCTTGTCAAACTTACCGCCGGCGTGAAGCACTGTGAGAACAACCTCAAGGGCGCTGCGGTGCTCTTTCTCATGCATGCCCGTAGGGATGCCTCGGCCGTTATCCTTTACGCGGATTGAATTATCTTCAAGGATCTGGACGTCTACGTCTGTGCAGTAGCCGGCCATGGCCTCATCTATACAGTTGTCCACCACCTCATAGACCAGATGGTGAAGACCGCGCTCTCCAATGTCACCAATGTACATGGAAGGGCGTTTGCGTACGGCCTCAAGGCCTTCAAGAACCTGGATACTGTTTGCCGAATACTGCTGTTCGGCCTCTTTCATTTGCTCAATATCTGCCATTTTTATACGTATTCTCTAAAACGTACAAAGATAGCAAAAAATGAGCGGAAAAACAATAGGGAAAAGCTACAAAATGAGCCTTGCGCCAACGGTGAAATAGATGCCTTTTTCTGCGTAGAAAGGAACCCTCTGGACAGTCTGGTCAAGAAGGTTTCCAATCTTGAGCCAGAAACCCAGATTACGTGTCATCTGGATGTCTCCAAGAAGACCAAGGTCTGCGTAGCCGGGAATACTTCCAAGGACGGCGGTCCGTTCGGTCATACCCTCAAAAGTAACGCCTGCGTGGATACGGCCGCCCCAGTTATAAACCACCTTGGCGTTGCACTCAAACATTGCAGGGGCAAAGAGGCGGTCTTCCCTGAGCCAGGTTTTGCGGAAGGTCACGTTTGCATGGGCATCTATCCTGTCCCCTTTCCAACCGCTTTCAAGCCGGGCATAGACCATACTGTACTTGTCAATGTAGCCAAAGGCCGGCAGCTGGGCATCATTAAAGCCCCAAAGGAGGGCGTTTGCCCTCAGGGCGTAACCGGCGCTTAAGTCATAGTGGAAACGCTCTGAAATGTTTCCACGGGCGCCGATACAGGCGTTGACACGCTCGATGGAAGCGTCAAAAGTTCCGGCAAAGGATGCAAGGAACGGATTTTCATCAGCAAGGGACTCGATGGTATTCATTACATACCCGCCCGTAGCAGCAGCGTAAAGAGCCATGCTGTCGGGAATGAGACAGTATGTGACCCGCGCTTCAGGGAACAGCGGGAAATTGTATCCACGGGGAGCACCGGGCAGGGCATAGAAAGTATTATCCGAGCGGAACAGGAAGGACACCTTGGCGCCAAGGTCAAAGGTGAAATCTCCGTTCTCAAAGATGTAGCGCGGGGTAATGGCTATGTTTCCGGCACCGGCTGGATCCGTGGAGATGATATCGGCCAAAACGCCAAGCCTCAGGTAATGTTCCCCAAAGCGGGTGCCGATTCCGGCCTCAGTCTTCACGTGGGCTTCCTTCCCCTGAGGGGCCTGCATCACGGTGCTGCGGTTCCTCACAATGTAGTAGAGGCTTGCATCAGGGTCGCTTTCCAGCCTTAGGCCAAAATCTACGGCATTATATGCGTCTTTTTGTCTGAGGTCTGGATTAACCTGTCTGGCAGAGAAAATGTTGCGATACCTAATATCCCCCTCCAGACGCCCTCCAGTCCATGTGTAAAGGGCATTCACACCGGCAACTGTACGCATATTGGAGCCGCCCCGGAGGGAGCCGTCATGGGAGAACCAGCCGCCCTGCAGGCCGATATTCCTGTAGCGTCCAAGATAAGAGCGGTGGCTTGCGTACACATTGAGCTTGAAAAAGTCTTTCTGGACAGGATTCCATATTACATCCAGTTCAGGATGCACGGTATAGCCTGCGCCCCCGCTAAGGTACAGAAGAGACTCCCCAGAAGGGCGTTTTGTGGGCCTGAGCTCCACCAGATAAGGCTTGAACTCATAAGCGCCGCGGTAGGGCACGCTGAGTGCGGAATAGTCAAAGTCCAGATTGAAACGCAGCACGGAATCCGGCATTTCCATAAGCTGGGATGGCTTTTCAACCACTCCCGCCTGCTGGGCGTAGGTGTTGGTGACAACCACGGTAGGGTCAAGATTCTGTGCGCGAAGGCCTGCCCCAACGGTAAGGAGCACTATGGCCGATATTATAAGCTTTCTCATTTATTTCTGCAGTTTACGGAGCCTTAGCTCTACCTGGTCAAGTACGTCATCCTGAGGACCTTCGGCGGTGTAACCGTCACGGATACTTTCAAAGGTTGCACGGGCCTGGGACATATTACCCTGCTCTGCATAAGTGTCTCCAAGCACTATGAACGCCTTTGCCAGCCAGTAATTCTGGCCGGCGGCCTTTGCGGAGAAGGAGAACACCTGCTCCGGGATATCATCGAAGGAGCCTCGGTCGTACTGGTCCTGGATAAGGATGAAGGCAGCCTCGGCGCCCTCGGAGGTGGAAGGGTCTGCGCTGAGCGTACGGAAATCGGCCAGGGCAAGGTCTCTCCGGCTGGTGCTCATATAGGACTTGGCCCTCACATATAGCGCCTCCCTCTCAAGGGCCGCATCACCGGATTTAAGGTCCATTACGTCACGGGCGCACACAAGGGCGTCGTCCCACTGGCGGGCCTTGAAGGCGGAACGCATAAGGCCGATTGAAGCAAGCTTTCTGTTGGCATCCATCTTTGCCATCTCCTTGACCTTGAGGAAAGCGCCGTAGGCCTTCCCGAAGTTGCCCATATCGAAGTTCAGGAGAGCGTACTGGACAAGGGCGCTCTCCGAAAGGGCACCGTCAAGGCCCTGGTCCATAGCGGCAAGATATAAGTCTGCGGCCTGCTCACGGTTTCCGTTTATGCGGTAGCATTCGGCAAGATAGAAACGGGCCTTGGCACCATAAGTGGCCTTGGGATACTTCTCAAGATATGCCTGAAGTGTGCCGATAGCCTTGGAGTAATCTCCGGAGAGGTAAACCTGCTCCGCGCTGGAGAAATACACCTCTTCCTTCTGGGCCTCCGTGCGATTGGCCTTCGAACCCAGGGAATTCACATAGGCAAGATATGCCTCAGGGTCCTCCCTAGTGCGATAGATGGACTCGATTGCAAGGAGGGCGTCATCGGCATAATCCCCTCCCTTTTCCACAACCTGCTTGTAGTAGCCTATTGCTTCATCACCCTTTCCTTCGTTGCGGGCAATCATGCCAAGTTCCAGAAGGGCCCTGCATTCAAGGGCGGGGTCCTGCGTTGTGCTGCGGAGTGTGCGGAAGGCACGGATTGCGTCATTGTTGTCCTTGAGGGCTACATAGGCGCGGCCAAGTTCGTAGAGGGATTCTCCATAATAAGGAGCCGATGGATTTGCAAGCTTTGCGGTTTCAAGGAAGTGAACTTTCCTCTGATTGTCTCCGGTAAGGCCGCTGGCAACGCCTGCACGATATGCTGGATAAAGGTTGTCCGGATCCGGATAATCAGTCATCTGGCGCTCATAGGCGGCAACTGCGGTGACATAGTCTCCACGGAGGAAATAGCAGTCTGCAATCCTGGTTTCGGCATCTGCGCCCTGAACGGAAGGATCTCCTTCCAGATAGCTCTGGAACCACCTCTGGGCCCTGTCATAATCCTCTTCCTTGAAGTAGGTATAGGCCATGTTATAGGTTATGAGATTCCCTTCCTTCCTGCCCCTCAGGGCCTGCAGATTGTATAGGTCCGTGAGGATTGCGCGGGCATCCTGATACTTTCCGTCACGGTAAAGGGCCTCAGCCTCATAGAAACGTGCTAGCTGGTTGAAGCCGTCCCTTCTGGGGCTGTAGTATGCCGCTGCCTTCAGATGCGGAAGCGCAGCACGCCAGGAACCGTTTTCCATAAGTTCACGGGCCCTCAGGAGATATGCCTTCATGTAGTTGGACATCATCCTGGGCTCAAGTTCCTCAATATTGTCATAGGCGGCTACAGCAGCCTCATAGTCGTGGTTCTGGAGGGCTACCATTGCCATGTATGAGTAAATCTGGTCTCCCTTCTTCCTTGCGTCATAACGCTTCATGTACTCCTCAAAGGGAGCGGTATCGCGGCCTAGGTCAAAGGCAAGCTTGGCGTAATTGTAAAAGGCGTCCTCCTGGATCTCAGGGGAGAATTTAAGGGCCGATGCCTCCTTGAAGGCCTCCATTGCCGCCACCTTGTTATGGAGCTTTATGTAGCTGTAGCCCATATTGTAGGATGCGGTCTGGCCAAGGGAATCAGTGCGCTCCTCCATCTGGGAGAAGTTGTCCACGGCTCCCTGCCAGTCCTGAGCCAGATAATGGACCTCACCGGCATAGAAATAATCTGAACGGGTAAGGGCCACCTTGCTCTTGAGGTTTTCCTCATAGTAACTGCGAGCCTTTTCAACGTCTCCAAGGACAAGGTAGGACTCACTCATTATGCGGGCCATATGCGGCTGGCGGTCCTCCGGAACCTTGTCAAAGAGGTCCTCTCCAAAGTTTACCACATATTTGTAATCCTTAAGGTTGAAGCGGCATTCCAGCACATAATAGTTTGCAAGGGACTCAAACCTGTGGTCCTTTCCGGCAAGGAGGAACCATTCCGCGGCATCCTTGAAGTTTCCCTGGGCGTAGTTGATGTAACCCAGGATGTAGTAAGATGGAGCCGAATAGTCGTTCCAGCCAAAGCCCCTTGAGCGTACCAGAAGGCCCTTTGCCCTCTCCCACTCTCCTACTCCGTATGCGCTGTAGCCAAGTTTGTAGGTGAATTCTGCCCGCTGGTCCTCATAGAGGTCATCAACGGAAATGCGGTTGAACCTTTGAAGGGCATCTTCAAACCTGCCATTGTCAAAAAGGTCAAGGCCGTAGGCGTATCCAACCTGCGGAGCCAGTATGTTTTCAGGGTAAAGGCCCAGGAAATCATCGGCCAGGGCATAGGAGTCGTCGGTGCGCATGGAAAGGGCGCACAGAGCCCTCCAGCCAATGGCGGTTGGAGATGATTCCTTTTCAAGAAGGGCCGATGCCTCGGAGTACATCCCGGCGTTATAGAGGGACTGGATGCAGGACCAGTCCTGAGCATGGGATCCAAGGCAGAATATAAGGCTTGCAGCCAGTGCCGCTACGGTTTTTTTCATCCTCAAGAACATTTTGACAAATTTACGAATTTTTCTGATTATCTTTGCCTTGATTTAGAAGAATCTTTATGGAACCTCTCATTCATTTTAAGGGCGCCGATATCCTGAACGGAGAAAGCGTGGTAATCTACGGACTTGACATGGACGTAATGCCCGGAGACCTTGTGTACATAGTGGGCAAGGTGGGCTCCGGAAAAACCTCCATCATCCGTACGGTAACGGCGGAAAACCGCCTCCTGAGCGGTGAAGGAGAGGCCTGCGGCTACAATCTCCGCGGCATAAAGCAGAAGGACATCCCCTACCTCAGGCGCAAACTTGGCGTAGTATTCCAGGATTTCCAGCTTCTCACGGACAGAAAAGTGGAGGACAACCTTGAGTTTGTACTCCGCGCCACAGGATGGACCGAGCGTGGCAAGATAGACGCCCGCATCTCCGAGGTTTTGGAGGCAGTGGGAATGGGCACCAAGGCCCATAAGATGCCACACCAGCTCTCCGGCGGCGAGCAGCAGCGCATAGCCATCGCCCGCGCCCTTCTGAACAACCCGGAGGTAATCCTGGCCGATGAACCCACCGGCAACCTGGACCCTGAAACCGCCGACGAAATCCTCCAGCTCCTCCAGAGCCTCAATCGTGAAGGCACGGCCATAGTCATGGTCACCCATAACCGTTACATCTATGAGAAATACCCCGGCCGCGTATTCACCTGCCAGGGAGAGCGCTGTGAGGAGAAAAAAGACAGCGCCATAGACGTGGAAATAGAGGAGTTATGACACGCAAGGAGCGCTTCAACGCCATCATTGGCTGGTTCCGTGAAAACCAGCCCGTAGCACAGTCAGAGCTGCATTTTGCAAATCCCTTCCAGCTCCTTGTGGCGGTAATCCTAAGCGCCCAGTGCACGGACAAGAGGGTGAATATGGTTACCCCTCCCCTCTTTGAGAGATTCCCTAGCCCGGAGGCTCTTGCATCGGCCTCATTTGAAGAGGTCCTTTCCTATGTGAAGAGCGTCTCTTACCCCAACGCCAAGGCCCAGCACCTGATTGATATGGCCGCCAAGCTGCTCTCTGATTTTGGTGGAGAGGTCCCTTCCGACATCGATTCCCTTATGAGCCTTCCCGGCGTTGGCCGAAAAACCGCAAACGTCATCGCTTCCGTGGTGTATGACAAGCCGGTAATTGCCGTTGATACTCACGTGTTTAGAGTGTCCCACAGACTGGGTCTTTCCAACGGCTCCACACCCTTTGCGGTGGAGCAGGACCTTGAGCGCCACATTGAGCCGGCCCTGAGGCCCATCGCCCATCACTGGCTCATCCTCCACGGACGGTATGTGTGTACCGCCCGCAACCCCAAGTGCTCCTCCTGCCCCCTCACAGCCTGGTGCCGTGAGTTTCCCCTCCTGAACAGACAAGTAAAAGGTTAGAGTTCTCCTCATCTGAGTGGAGTCCAAAAATGTGGACTGAGCCGCCGTCTTTTACATCCAGTTTTTTACGGAGTTGATCTGATGTGATGGAGATGTTCCGTGCGGTTACCGACGCCTGCGGATATCGCTTTCCCAACTCCTTGATTGTCTTATTGTTAAGCGGTAGCACTTCAAGTATCTCAAAGCACTTTCCAAACGGCTTCAGTTCCTCCGGAACCTGGCCTGTGTAAAGGTGCGTATGCCGGCCCATTTTTTCCAGTCCAAACCGGCACGGCAGGTCAAACGCCCCGGCCTTCAGCAGCGCCTTCCCCGGCTCAAAAAGGAATCTGCAGTCGCCGAGGGTAGTATTCTCAAACCGTCGCTTCGCGACCCCTCCCACAGGCTGCGCCTGCGGGCCCCTCCCTCTTACATGGCCGAGGGTGGCCATGGGTTTGAGAACACCACCCTCTGCGACTGCCTGAATTATTGAGCCATTCTCATATATAACGGTAGAATAATTGCCTTCATAGCCGCGCTCCAGCAGCAGGAGGAGTTCCTTGCACTCGCCGTCGGCGGCAACAACATGCACTTCCTTTACGCCCTGTAACTGCTTGCATACAAGGGTAATATCGGCCATAGGACTGAGTTTCAGGAGCACCAACGGGGCAACGGAAAAGAGTTCCGGCAACAGCTTCAGCACATCCGGCTGGCAGTCTTCAAGGCGGAACACTTTACGACCATCTTCGGCACGCCTGGCGGGGTCCAAAAAGATGATATCCGGCTCAAAGCCGCAAAGAATATCATTCACGTTTCCAGGGTCAATCTGGCAGTTCCGCACCGTCACGTTTTCCACCCCAAGTTCACGGAAATTGCGCTCCGCCGCCGCGGCAAGTTCCGGCTTCATCTCATTGTACAGCACCTCGGTGGCCACTTTAGAGAACGCCCAAGTGTCAACACCCAGCCCGCCGGTAAGATCGGCCAGACGCATTGGGCAACGATTAACACAAAAAACGCCATTTTTGCGCTTTTCGTTGACCATTTGGGCAATGAACGACACGTTTTGGGGCGTTTTTGCGCTTTTCGTTGCCCCATAGGCGCTACAAGCCACGGCGGCTTTATAAAACGCCGTTTCAGAAGACGAGCACTGCTCCCCGGAGAGCCGGAACGGGTACCGAAGCGAAGGCACGGCATACCACTCAGGCACTTTCATGCGCAGTTTCCGCCTCACCTCCAGCGTGGTAAGCGCAAGGTCAAAATCCTCAACCTCAGCGGCATACCTCTCACGGGAAAGGGCAAGGCGGGCAAGGTCATCGGCCTCATGTGCCAATATGAATTCTCCGAATTCCATATTGCAAAAATACGGAATAATCCATAAATTTGTATGGTTTAAAGATTTAAACACTAAAACTACATACCATGAGATCTTACAAAGAAGTAGCCCAGAGCTGGCTTGACGGCAATTTTGACGCTGAAACCAAGGCAGAGGTAAAACATCTGATGGAAACGGATGAGACCGCCCTTGAAGACGCTTTCTACCGTAATCTGGAGTTTGGTACCGGCGGATTAAGAGGCACCATGGGCGTTGGCACCAACCGCATGAACAAGTACACGGTGGGTATGGCCACCCAGGGCCTTGCAAACTACATCAAAGCCCATGTGAAAGGCGCTGCAAGCGTGTGCATCAGCCACGACAGCCGCAATAATTCCCGCCTTTTCGCGGAAATATCGGCCGATGTCCTTTCAAACAACGGCATCAAGGTCTATCTCTTTGAAGACCTCCGCCCCACCCCTGAACTCAGCTACAGCATCCGCATCAAGAAGGCAACCGCCGGCATCATGGTTACCGCCAGCCACAACCCCAAGGAATACAACGGTTACAAGGTATTCTGGAGCGACGGCGGCCAGATCACCGCTCCCGTAGACAAGGATATCGTGGCGGAGGTAGGCAAGATAGAGGATCCCGCCCAGGTAGCCTTCCAGCCCCTCCCGGGCATTGAGAAAGCCCCCATCGAGATTATGGGCGCCGCAGAGGATGAACTCTACCTCAAGGACCAGCTTTCCCTTATGCTCTCCCCTGAGGCTGTCAAGAAGCACTCAGACCTTAAGATCGTCTACACTCCCCTCCACGGCTGCGGCGTACGCCTTATGCCTGAGGCCCTGAAGAGAATCGGCTTCAAAAACATCATCCACGTCCCTGAGCAGGAAGTCCCGGACGGCAACTTCCCCACTGTTGCCTCTCCCAACCCGGAAGAGCCCGCCGCAATGGCCATGGCTCTTGCCAAGGCCGATGAAACCGGCGCTGACCTTGTCCTTGCTACAGACCCCGACGCAGACCGCCTTGGCATTGCAGTCCGTAACGACGAAGGCAAGATGGTCCAGCTCACCGGCAACCAGACATGGAGCTTCCTCACCTACTATATCCTCAAGCGCTGGCAGGAACTTGGAAAACTTAACGGCAACCAGTACTGCGTAAAGACCATCGTCACCTCAGAACTCCTTGCCGCCATCTGTGAAAGCTTTGGCGTAAAGTGCTATAACGTCCTCACCGGCTTCAAATACATCGCAGAGATCCAGAAGCAGCAGGAAGGAAAGTCTGAGTTCATCTGCGGCGGCGAAGAATCCTACGGCTTCAACCTTGGTTCCTTCGTCCGCGACAAATGCGCCCAGGTAGCAGGCTGCGCCGTTGCAGAATGCGCCGCTTGGGCCGCAGAGCAGGGTCTCACCCTCTGGCAGCTCCTCCAGAAAGTGTACAAGGAATACGGCCTGTACGTAGAAAAGATGGTCTACATCGTGCGTAAGGGTAAGTCCGGCGCAGAGGAAATCCAGAAAATCATGGCCGATTACCGCGCCTGCCCTCCCAAGGAAATTGCCGGAAGTCCCCTTGTCAAGGTCATCGACTACAACAAGCCGGAAGAAACCGGTCTTCCCAAGAGTAACGTGCTTCAGTTCTACAATGCTGCAGGTGACGTTGTGACCGTACGTCCTTCCGGCACTGAGCCCAAGATCAAGTTCTACTTTGGCGCCAAGGGTTCCGACGCCCCCGCCAAGATCGAGGCCCTCAAAGCTCAGTTCATAAGCTAAGTTTTCTGCCGCCCATCGCGCTTTACCTCTTGCATTTTTCCCGGAAATGGCGTATTTTTGCAGTCCTTTCCCGCGGGGTATTAGCTCAGTTGGTAGAGCGATAGGTTCGCAATCTATAGGTCAGGGGTTCGAATCCCCTATGCTCCACAAAAAATGCAGGCTGGTGCCTGCATTTTTCGTTTAATGATTGTCCGGGTGCGGGTGGTGTGCCGAAAAAAGTCTCATCACCTGCAAAAAAGGCCGTTTTTCGCGGGTGGTGTGCCAGAAAAAGTCACATCACCCGCACTGGCCGATAAACGAGGAATTTAGTATGCAGGCTGGTCGTTAACGGATGAACCTTTCTTTTTGTTTTTAGATTTGCGAGTCCACCATTTTTTCCACTCCGGGTTATCTTTCGTTGCACTGTTCCCGTTGTTTATGACGACGGAGTGTGTGCCATCAGGATTGACTATAGTTGTGCTGTTGCCGTTATGTATTGCAGTGGAATGAGTCCCATCGGGATTAACTATAGTCGCACTGTTCCCGTTGTTTATGACGACGGAGTGTGTGCCATCAGGATTGACGACAACAGCATGTTGTGCATATGCGGATAAACTCACCATGCACAGAAGACTTAGAAGTATGCGTCTCATAATAGTGATATTAGTTTCTATACAATTTGCCGGTGTAAATAAAGCGTATCTACTGCAAACTGTATCTCCCGCTATATTCCGATTTATATATTAGTAAACTTGTTCTGTTTATACAAAGTACTCTTTTTTGAAGATAAGTGGCCAATAGATCCCTTCATGATTCCGTTCGTACCAGAACCACCTTCCATCGGCACAGAATGTCTGACAGTCGAATTGCAAAAACTCTTTTTTGAGCGCTGCCGTAAGGCGGACTTGCACTCCCGCCTCTACTTCTTCCGGCCATCTCAGATACTCCACGGTCCAATCCAGTATTCTCCCGGTCTTATCATACTTTGACGGGATGATCTTTGTTGTTATCCTGAACCCTTTCAATTCCGGAAAGTCTCTGTGATTAAACTTCTTGGGTAATTCTTGAAGCATCAGATCCCTGCTTATCGGCCCTTTGTGCCGTTTATTTTGATAATGACGGGAGGCCGTCACAACACCAGATTTGATGATAAGTTCGACCTCGGTCTCATTCAAATCGTCCCATCCGATTCCCGACTCACAAAGGATAGGCCCTGTCCCGCAAATGAGAGTCCCACTAAACCAGGAGGCAAAAATACCACCGCAACTATCTTTGAAATCCTTTAATACGTCCCGAAAATCGGCCTTGTCGGAGTTCGTTTCCAATCTATCAAGATATAGTTTATTGCCCTTGACACGCCATGTCGCCACATAACCCCGGAAGTTCCAAGAAAAGAATTCATTGAAGCCGACTTGATCCCTTAATGAGCAATAGTGCAAAGAATCCAGTTGACCCAGCGGGGGCTGGTTGATAGCATACTTGACATTGCCCATAATGAGCGTATCACGTACCTGACGAGTTGTGCTGCTCCAGCCATAAAGCGGGAGCAACAATAAGAGTAACAGTATGATAGCGCGGGTTTTCATATGGCCGATATGGCTGCAATTATAATGCCTCCGCCGATTCCAATTATTTCTTGGCTACATCCCTATTATCCACAAAACCACAAAAAAACCAGCCGCGTTATGCGACTGGTGTTTTTTAAGGAAGATCCAGGATTAGATGCTGGCCTTGCGATATTCCTTACCGAGTTTCTCGAGGGCGAGGGTAGCCTTGCGAACGCGAGCGCGTGCAGCCTTGTTTTCCTTCTTGTCGATGTCCTTCTCGATAGCAGCGATCTGCTCCTTAATCTTTGCAATGATTGCGTCCATGATGTGTTGGTTTAGAGGTTAATAATTAATGTATTAATTGTAAAAGTTTGCTGGATTATAGTTTTCCGAGTGCTAATTTACTGAAAACAAACAATTTTCCAAACTTTTTTTACAAAAAAAAGCATTAAAAACGCCTATAAAGCCGATTTTTTGGCATTTTCCACCACAAATCCGCTATTTTTCATCAAAAATTGAGGAGTCTAGGCCCAATAGTTTCATTCTCTGAAGAATAGCGGGAACATCCTTTTCCATGAACTCTTTCCGCTGTGCAGCCAGGACCGTGTCCCGGGCGTCATCGGCCACAAAATAGCCGATACCCCTCTTGTTGAAGATGATTCCGTCGGCGGTAAGTTTCTCGTAGGAGCGCATCATGGTGTTGGGATTCACGCCTATATCGGCCCCGTATTCCCTGACGGAAGGGATCCTGTCCCCTCCATTCAGTTCCCCGGACAGAATGCGGTCGCAGATGACGTCCACAATCTGGAGGTAGATTGGTTTATCTGTATTGAAGTTCATAGTCTGTTAATGTTGAAGGGTTTTGATCCTGTACCATACTCCCCATCCAAGGCCCACTGAGCAGAGGCAGGAGAAGATGACGCCGCCATTGATTATTCCATTTGTCCAGCGGACAATGGTGTCTTCGTCAAAGTTTTCAAAATCAAGATTCTCAAAGATGGGAGGCATCACAAGACCCATCACAAGAGAAAGTACAGTAGATAGACCGAACAGGATGGCAAGGGCGCCCACAAGCTTGTTTCTCTTGAAGCAAATTCCGCAAAGGAGGAAATAGAGGAAACTGCAGATGTAACTGGCGATGCTGGGAACAGTCATCGTAGATGGAGTTATTCTGAAAGGAGACTCCGCATTGATCTGGGCCAGGCCTTCGATAAGTTTTATGTAGGCCGATGAAAAACTAGTCACCAGCGCCTTGCCGTAAGTGGGATCCACCAGGCTCAGGAAGCCGTCCAGAAGAAGGTATACAGCCATAAAGAGGAAGGGTATCACCACAATTGTGATAAGGAGCATGGACACGAATTTCTCACCTTTTGAGGCGGGAAGCATAAGGTATGCGCTACCTGCTTTCTTCTCTGTAAGATGGCCGTAGGTGCGCACCTGATACAGTTCAAGTGCCATGAATGCCAGGGCAAACACCACCACGCGGGCTTCGATCACCGGAGTGTGCCATTCCTGAGTGAACACCAGTGAGAACAGAAGCCATGTAACATAAAAGATGGCGCTGGCGCCGCCGATAAGGATAGCAGCCTTGGAGTGGTTGCGCCACATCTGGGTGAGGTCATATTTGAAATAAGTCCAGAACCTCTGGAAAGAAAAAACCTGATTCATATCCTTAATATATATTAGAGGTTGAACATTGCTTTTATAACGTCCTTGTGGGCGTGAACGGTGTTGAAGAAGGCTTCCACATTGACCTTGCTCTCCTCTCCGGTGACATTGGGATACACCTGGATGCATCCGCCGGGGGTCTGTTCAAGGTAAAGGGCATCGGCCTTAAGCTCAGTGCCGTAGTCAAAGAAGAGTTTTGCCGATATCTCCTCCATGGTGGCGTTCACCAGCACCTCCTGATTATCCAGGATGATGATGGGGTCAATGATATTCTCAAGGTCACGCACCTGGTGGGTGGAGATGATGAGGGTGGAGTCCTCCGACGTGTACTTTGTGACGGCCTTTCTGAACTGGGCCTTGGAAGGGATGTCCAAGCCGTTTGTAGGCTCATCCATATAATAGTATTTGGCATTGCACGCGAGCGCGAAGGCAATCCAGGTTTTCTTGAGCTGACCGGCAGACATTGCGTCCATTCTTTGATCGGCCGATACTTCCAGCTCAGAAAGGATGGTGAAGAACTTGTCAAGATCAAACTTAGGCCAGAACACGCCGTGTTCCTTGGCAAAACTCATGGCCTTGGCATGGACGGGAGTCACTTCATCGGCCAGATAGAACTGGTCTGAAAGGAGAGAGGGTTCACGGTCGAACGGATTGCGTCCGTCAACGGTGATGCTCCCCTGCTGGGGCTTCTTGAGGCCGCAGAGGAGGGTCAGAAGGGTGGTCTTGCCCACTCCGTTTTCTCCAAGAAGGCCGTAGATATTGCCCTCTGAGGCCTTCAGGGAGATGTTTTTCAGTACGGTCTTGGGGCCGTAGCTGAACTGGAGATCAGAAATTTGAATCATATCGTTTGTGTGTATTAGTTTATTAGTACACCGCAAAGGTACGAACAAAATTCTAATCTCCAAATATTTTTTTCACTTTTTTTTATTTTTGTATCCAAAAACATCCTCTGGGGGTTTGTGCCGGGGACTCCCTGGGGTACATCCATTCCCAGTATGGCAAATAGCTGCTCCCAGTACACGGGCATTGTGCCATCCGGAGCCAGGAAATTCATAGGCTCGCTCTGAAAAACCTCCTCCCCTGAGGCCGATAAATAGCTCAGCTGCACCAGTTCCGAGCAGTAAAGCTCCTCATTATCCGGAAGGAAGCGGGTGTCATAGGCGCGGCCGCAATAGGTTTTGGCGCGCTCCACAGCTGCATCGGCATCAATTCCCTGCACCCGGCCAATAAAAAACTCCGGCAGGGAGCCGTCTCGGAGCGTAAAGTCCGTAAGGAAGGTATCCAGCGGGTGGCGGTCAACTCCATGCTTTATGGTTGCATCAATGATCCAGGTGCTGTCTCCCCTCACCTCCGCAATGGCGACGTGGATGATGTTAAGGCTGTCCTTCCCGGTTGAGGCCGATATGGCGGCGTCCATGGAATCGGGCTCAAGGCTGTAATCAATTGGGATACCTACAAATACAAGGTCACCGTTATGGAGCGCTGCAGAAGGCTCATGGCAGGAAAGCGCTGCCATAAGCAGCAGAATAATACCTAAATACTTTTTCATACTGCAAAGATGGCACTTTTCTGAGAAAAAATGACTATCTTTGAAGATACTAAAACTAAAGCAATGAAAAAAATCATCGAATGCGTTCCCAATTACAGTGAAGGCAGGGATAAAACCATCATAGACGCCATTGTATCGGCAATTAAGGCCGTAGAAGGCGTCAAGGTCCTGGATGTGGATCCGGGAGAAGCCACCAACCGCACGGTGGTAACTTTTGTGGGTGAGCCGGAGCCCGTATGCGAAGCCGCATTCCGCGGCGCCGCCAAGGCAAAGGAACTCATAGATATGACAAAGCACCACGGCGCCCATCCAAGAAGCGGCGCCACGGATGTCCTCCCCCTCATTCCCGTAGCCGGAATCACACTTGAGGAATGCGCAGCCCTTGCCCACAGCCTTGCAAAAAGGCTATATGAAGAGCTTGGCATCCCCTGCTACTGCTATGAGGCGGCCGCTTTCAAGCCAGAACGCAAGAACCTTGCCGTGTGCCGTGAGGGAGAATATGAGGCCCTTAAGGAAAAGATGGCTGATGTTTCCCGCAAGCCGGATTTCGGCGGCCCCTGGGACGCCGTTGCAGAAAAGGCCGGAGCCACAAACGTGGGTGCCCGCGGCTTCCTTGTAGCCGTAAACTTCAACCTCAACACCACCAGCACCCGCCGCGCCATGGCAGTTGCCTTCGACGTCCGTGAAAAGGGCAGGAAGAACCCCAATGGCGAAGGCTGGATTCCCGGCACACTCAAGGGAACAAAGGCCATCGGCTGGTACATAGACGAATACGGCATCGCCCAGGTGTCAATGAACATCACGGACATAGACGTCACTCCCCTTCACGTTGCCTTTGAGGAGGTTTCAAGGGCTGCGGCGGCAAGAGGCCTTCGCGTAACGGGCGCAGAGATAGTGGGCCTTGTGCCAAAGCGCGTCCTCATTGAGGCGGGCCGATATTACCTTGAAAAGCAGCAGCGCTCCCTTGGAATATCGGAGGAAGAGATAGTGAAGATTGCAGTGAAGTCAATGTCCCTTGACGACCTAAAGCCCTTCAACCCTAAGGAGAAAGTTATTGAATACCTTATAGAAGATAAGAAGAAAGGACTTGCCCAGATGACCGTTGAAGGCTTCACAAGGGAAACCGCATCAGAGTCCCCCGCCCCCGGCGGCGGCTCCGTCAGCGCCGCAATGGGCGCCTTCGGGGCGGCCCTTGCCACCATGGTAGCAAACCTCTCCTCCCACAAACGCGGCTGGGATGCCCGCTGGAAAGAGTTCAGTGATGTAGCGGAAAAAGGGCAGGCTCTCCTTGACCGTCTACTCAGTCTTATAGATGAGGACACCGCCGCCTTCAACCGCATCATGGACTGCTTCTCAATGCCAAAGGGCACGGATGAGGAAAAGGCCGCAAGGGCCCAGGCCATTGAAGAGGCCACCCTCTTTGCCGCCAAGGTCCCGCTGGAAACTATGGAAACAGCCCTTAAGGCCCTTCCGCTGGCGCTTCAGATGGCTCAATCCGGCAATCCTGCCAGCGCATCGGACGCCGGCGTAGCTGCCCTTGCCGCAGTTGCGGGCATACGCGGCGCCCGCCTCAACGTACGCATAAACGCTGCCGGCCTCAAGGACAAAACAACGGCTCAGCCGCTCCTTGAGCGCGCAGACGCCATTGAAGCGGAAGCCCTCCGTCTTGAAAAAGATGTAATTGAAGAAGTTAACAACCACATAGAACTATGACCTTCAAAGAAGAGATTCTTCAGGGCATTCCGGCCGGTCTGCCGGAAGCAAAGCCCTATGACAAAGATATCAACCACGCTCCAAAGCGCAAGGACATCCTCTCTCCGGAGGAAAAGGTGCTGGCCCTCAAAAACGCCCTCAGGTACTTCCCCGAGGCTCTTCACAAAGACCTTGCCCCGGAGTTCGCGGCAGAGCTGAAAAACTACGGCCGTATCTATATGTACAGGTATCGGCCTTCCTATAAGATATACGCGCGTCCCATAGACGAGTACCCCGCCAAGTCAAGGCAGGCGGCCGCCATCATGGCCATGATCCAGAACAATCTGGACGAGCGTGTGGCCCAGCACCCGCATGAGCTCATCATCTACGGCGGCAACGGCGCCATCTTCCAGAACTGGGCCCAGTACCGCCTCACAATGCAGTACCTTGCCACAATGACAGATGAGCAGACCCTGGTCATGTACTCCGGTCACCCGCTTGGACTTTTCCCCAGCCACAAGGACGCTCCGCGCGTAATTGTCACAAACGGCATGGTCATCCCCAACTACTCAAAGCCTGATCACTGGGAAAAATTCAACGCTATGGGCGTGAGCCAGTACGGCCAGATGACCGCCGGCTCCTACATGTACATAGGCCCCCAGGGCATTGTGCACGGCACCACCATCACCGTAATGAACGCTGCCCGTAAGCAGGGCGGCAGCCCGGCAGGAAAACTCTTTGTTACCGCCGGTCTTGGCGGAATGTCCGGTGCCCAGCCAAAGGCCGGAAACATAGCCGGCGTTGTGAGCGTAACTGCAGAAATCAACCCCAAAGCTGCTCAGAAGCGCTTTGACCAGGGGTGGGTGGATGAACTCCACACTGACCTTACAGAGCTTATCGGCCGCATAAAAGAGGCCGTTGCCGCCAAAAAGCCCGTCTCGCTGGCCTATGTTGGCAATGTTGTAGACCTCTGGGAGAAACTTGCCGATGAAGACGTCCACGTGGACCTTGGTTCCGACCAGACATCACTCCACAACCCCTGGGCTGGCGGTTATTACCCCGTGGGATACTCCCTTGAGGAGTCCAAGAAGATGATGGCAGAGGACCCCGCCCGCTTCAAGGAAGCCGTTCAGGCATCCCTCAGAAGGCATGTGGCGGCCATCAACCGCCTTGCCGCAAAGGGAATGTATTTCTTTGACTACGGCAACGCCTTCCTGCTTGAAAGCTCCCGTGCCGGGGCCGATGTCCTTAAGCCGGACGGCTCCTTCCGCTACCCTTCATACGTCCAGGATATCATGGGCCCGCTGTACTTCGACTACGGATTCGGCCCGTTCCGCTGGGTTTGCATGAGCGAAAAACCGGAAGACCTTGCAAAGTCCGACGAACTTGCCGTCAAGGTGCTCTCGGAGATAGCCGCTTCTTCCCCGGAGGAGATTTCCGGCCAGATGAGGGACAACATCCACTGGATTCAGGAAGCAGGGCGCAACCACCTTGTGGTGGGCTCCCAGGCCCGTATTCTGTACGCCGACTGCGAAGGCCGCACCAAGATTGCCCTGGCGTTCAACGATGCCATACGCAAGGGTGAAATATCGGCTCCCATTGTCCTTGGACGTGATCACCACGACGTCTCAGGCACGGACTCCCCCTTCCGCGAAACCTCCAACATCTACGACGGTTCCCGCTTCACCGCAGATATGGCTGTCCAGAATGTAATCGGCGACGGATTCCGCGGCGCCACCTGGGTATCCATCCATAACGGCGGCGGCGTTGGTTGGGGAGAAGTTATCAACGGTGGCTTCGGGATGGTGATAGACGGCTCTGAAAACAGCGCCCGCCACATCAAGGAAATGCTGTTCTGGGACGTCAACAACGGCATTGCCCGCCGTAGTTGGGCCCGAAACGCCCCCGCCAGATTCGCAATTGAGCGTGAAATGGCCCGTACGCCGGAGCTTAGGGTTACCCTTCCCAATGAGGCCGATGAAAACCTGATCAGAAAAACTTTAGACTAATGCATATCATATCCTCAGCCCATCTCTCCCTGGAGAGAGTAAAACAGATAATAGATAACAAAGAGCAGCTGGTGCTTTCACCTGAATCCACCACCGCCATAGTAAAGTGCCGTGAATACCTTGACCGGAAGATGGAAGACATAGACCATCCCGTGTACGGGGTCACAACGGGTTTCGGTTCCCTTTACAACGTCACCATCCCCAAGAAGGACCTCAGCCAGCTCCAGCACAACCTTGTCATGTCCCACGCCTGCGGAACCGGAGACACCGTGCGCCCGGAAATCGTTAAGCTGATGCTGCTCCTGAAGGTCCAGAACCTATCCTACGGCCATTCCGGCGTGCAGCTCTGCACCGTCCAGCGCCTCATTGACATGTTCAACAATGGCGTCCTTCCGGTGGTGTACCAGCAGGGTTCCCTTGGCGCCTCCGGAGACCTCGCTCCCCTTGCACACCTGTGCCTGCCGCTTATCGGCCTTGGAGAAGTGCTCTATAAAGGGAAGGTGCGCCCGGCGGCCGATGTCTGGAAGGAGCTTGGCTGGGAGCCCATCACGCTTCAGTCAAAGGAGGGCCTGGCACTCCTAAACGGCACCCAGTTCATGAGCGCCCATGCTATCTGGAGCATCCTCAAGAGCATGAGGCTCTCAAGATGGGCCGATATTATTGGCGCCATATCCCTGGATGCCTACGACGGCCGCATTGAGCCTTTCCTTCCGCTTACGCATCAGCTGAGGCCTCACACCGGCCAGATCCTCACCGGCCGCAAATTCATGGAGGTCCTGGAGGGCAGTGAACTGATTGAGAGGCCCAAGGAGCACGTCCAGGACCCCTACAGCTTCCGCTGCATCCCTCAGGTCCACGGCGCCGTGAAGGACAATATCCTGTATGTGAAGTCCGTCATAGAGAACGAGATAAATTCCGCCACTGATAACCCCAACATCTTCCCCGATGAAGATATGGTGATATCGGCCGGAAACTTCCATGGAGAACCCATCGCCATTCCCATGGACTCCCTGGCAATAGCCATGAGCGAGCTTGCAAGCATCTCAGAGCGCCGCACTTTCCAGCTCATAGACGGCGTCCGCGGCCTTCCCAAATACCTTGTGGCGGCACCCGGCCTCAACAGCGGCTTCATGATTCCGCAGTACACCGCCGCTTCAATAGTTTCCCAGAACAAGGGTCTGTGCTGGCCCGCCTCCTGCGACTCCATCCCCTCTTCCCAGGGCCAGGAGGACCATGTTTCCATGGGTTCCAACAGCGCCACAAAACTTGTGAGGATAGTGGATAACGTTGAAACCGTCCTTGGAATTGAACTCATGAACGCCGTCCAGGCCATTGAGTTCCGCCGTCCCCTGCGCACATCACCCCGTCTGGAAAAGATTATCCAGGACTACCGCAAGGTTGTTCCGTTCATCGACACAGACACATACATGCATCCGCTCATAGAAAAATCTGTAGAGTTTATAAGGAATGAAAAGTATCTGTAAGATAAACCCTTCCCCATCGTCGCTTCGCGACCCCTCCCACCGCTTCGCGGCGGGCCCCTCCCTCTTATCCGGCCGAGGGTGGCCAGAGATTGGGAAGGGTTTATCTTACAGAAAATTGTGCTTATATGATTATCTATAATATTGGATTATTAGTCGGCATTGTTCCAGAAGGAGTTTTAAGGAAAGAGGGCAAGGAACAGGGTGAAACAGGGATTCTGGAGAATGCATGGTTACGGATTGAGGACGGCCGAATTGCCGGCTTCGGCACAGGTAGTGTAAAAGAAGGAGACATTGACGCCTGCGGTGGTATGGTCATGCCAGGTTTCTGTGACAGCCATACGCACATTGTGTATGCCGGGAGCCGGGACTCAGAGTTTCTGGACAAGATAAACGGCCTTTCCTACGAGGAGATCGCTGCCCGGGGCGGCGGAATCCTGAATTCGGCCGATCTTCTTAACCGTACATCTGAAGATGAACTGTTAAGGCAGTCCATGGTGAGGGTGAATGAAATGATGGAAAAGGGTACCGTAGCCATGGAAATAAAGAGCGGCTACGGACTGTGCCCGGAAGGCGAAATGAAGATGCTGCGCGTCATAGACCGCATACGCAGAACCGTTCCTGCTGCAGTCAGGAGCACTTTCCTTGGCGCCCACGCCGTTGGCCGCGGATATAGCCGTAAGGCATACGTACAGGCCGTTATTGACATGATTCCCGAGGCCGCAAAATGGGCCGATTTCATAGACGTTTTCTGCGACGAAGGTTTCTTCACGGTGGAAGACACGGACCGCATCCTAACTGCGGCAAAGGGCCTTCTTACGCCAAAGATCCACGCCAACGAGCTTGCCGTAAGCGGCGGCGTGCAGGTGGGAGTAAAGCACGGAGCGCTTTCCGTAGACCACCTGGAACGAACAACTGATGCTGAGATAAAGGTCCTGAAGGGCACTGGGACAATGCCTACGATGCTTCCCGGTTCTTCCTTCTTCCTTGGACTCCCCTACGGGCGGGCAAAAGATTTCATCAAGGCCGGCCTGAGTGTTGCCCTGGCAAGTGATTATAATCCAGGCTCATCCCCTTGCGGAGACATGCGGTTCGTGATGGCCCAGGGATGCATCAAGATGCGTCTCACGCCCATTGAAGCCTTCAATGCTGTGACACTGAACAGTGCCTATGCCATGGGCATAAGCAAGGACTACGGTTCAATAACGCCTGGGAAAAAGGCAGCCCTGATACTTACCGAGCCCGGCTGGGACCTCACCAGGATGGCATATCAGTACCAGACTCCCTGCATCAGAAAGGTTATTCAGTAGAATAGACGGCTGGTGCCAGAGGGCGTCCATTGTAGCATGATGCCATTGACTGGCCATATGCTCCGGCGCTGCGAATGGCTATGATGTCCCCTCGCCGACATTCGTTGAGGATTATCCCCTTGCCAAAGACATCGGAACTCTCGCAAATAGGCCCCACCACGTCATAGGCCTGTTCCGGACCGTCCGACGACAGGTTCTCTATACGATGGACGGCATGGTACATGGCCGGACGTACAAGGTCGTTCATTCCGGCATCCAGAATGGCGAACTTCCTGGACAGTCCCTCCTTCACGTACAGCACCCTCGATATAAGCGTCCCGCATGGCGCCACCACACTCCTGCCCAGCTCGAAATGGACGGGACGGTGACCGTCCAGGTGCCTCCTGAACACTTCGAAGTAATTCCCGAAAGCAGCTATGGGCAAGTGGTTGGGATGCCCGTACTCTATCCCGAGACCGCCGCCCACGTTGATGTCCCCCACTATTATCCCCTTCCTGTCAAGCCTTGCGCAGAGGTCGTTGATTCTGTTGCAGAGAGCGGCGAAATCGGACATGTCCAGAATCTGGGAACCTATGTGGAAATGAAGGCCGCAGAACTTTACATGTGGCATGTCCAGGGTACGCATGATTACTGACTCCGCCAGAGCGTGATATATGCCGAACTTGTTCTCCGCCAGGCCTGTTGTAATGCCTGCGAGAGTATGCGCTCCGATGTCCGGGTTGATCCTCAGGCTCACAGGAGCCACCTTCCCGCACTCAGACGCCACCGACTCAATCACCTCCAGCTCTGCCTCGGACTCCACATTGAACCTGCCGATGCCCTTCTCAAGGCCCAGCCGGATCTCCCAGTCCGCCTTGCCTACTCCCGCGTAAACTATGTCCCCAGGCTGGAATCCCGCATCAAGGGCCTCGTTTATTTCTCCACCACTGACGCAGTCGGCACCGAGCCCCGCGGCAGCTATCAGCCGCAGTATCTGAGGGTCGGCATTGGCCTTGACGGCATAATGGACCTGCCACGACGGATTCTTCAGTTCCTCTTTAATTTTATCAAGAGTCTTTTGCAGAAGATGTACGTCGTAGTAGTAGAACGGGGTTCCTAGTCCGGAAAACCGTTCCAGGGGAAAGACACCCTTCAGCATCCTTCAAAAAGGCTGCGGCTCAGGGCCTGGAGGGTCCTTGCCTTGTCTTCCTCCCTTACCAGAAGGGAAATGTTGTAATTGCTTCCGCCGTAACTGACCATGCGCACGGGGATGTCTTTCATGGCGGTAAGGACCATGGTCTCGAAGCCCAGATTCTCCCAGTCCATGTCACCCACGACACATACGATGCACATGTCCAAATCTACGGAAACGGTGCCGTACTTTTTGAGGTCATGGACAATCTCGCTCAGGAAACGGGTGTCGTCGATAGTGACTGAAACGCCCACCTCGGAGGTACAGATCATGTCTATGGGTGTGCGGTAGCTCTCGAAAATCTCAAACACCTTGCGCAGGAAACCATGCGCCAGAAGCATCCTGGAGCTCTTTATCTTGATGGCGGTGATATTGTCCTTTGCGGCGACAGCCTTTATTGTACCCGTCTCCGGATTGTTATCGATAATGGTACCCGGTGCAGATGGCTCCATGGTATTCAGAAGCCGTACCGGGATGTTGGCGAGCTTTGCCGGCAGGATGCAGGTAGGGTGCAGTATCTTGGCACCGAAGTACGCCAACTCCGCAGCCTCGTCAAAATGGAGATGCCGGACGGCGGACGTGTTCCCGACCACGCGGGGATCGTTGTCATGCATGCCATCGATGTCCGTCCATATCTGGATTTCATCGGCGTCAAGGGCTGCACCTATGAGGGAGGCCGTGTAGTCGCTGCCGCCCCTCTGGAGGTTGTCAACTCCGCCGCGAGCATTGCGGCAGATATATCCCTGGGTTATAAAGACATCGGCTTTCTGTTCAATGAGAGGCTTAAGATGCTCCCTTATGTAATCCAGGTCCGGTTCTCCCTGGGTGTCAAGTTTCATGAAATCCAGGGCCGGGAGCAGAACGGCATCAACGCCTTGCTTCTTCAGGTACAGTTCCATGAGTTTTGTTGACAGGAGTTCTCCCTGGGAGAGAATAATCTTCTCCTGCTCCATGCCTGTAAACTCCCTTGTGAGGGCAATCATAGATGACACGATATCACGTATGAATGCATCCGCAGTGTTGTCTCCAAGAAGCTCGGACGCAACGGAGAGATGTTTGGTCTCTATTCTTTTAAGTGTTTCGCGTGCGCTGTCCGGATTGCGGTTGTACAGATATCCGGCAACCTCTGCAAGCATGTTTGTGACACCGCTCATCGCAGAGAGAACAACAATGGGGCAATCTTTTCCTGCCGTGACAAGTCCTGCCACGTGCTTGATACGCGCGGCAGTCCCCACGGACGTCCCGCCAAATTTCATTATTGTCATAATAAGTTCGTCTTATCCGTGCAAAGTTAATTATTTTTAAAAATATATTTGCTATTTCATAAAAAAGTAGTACCTTTGCGTTCCATTCTTCTGGATGTAGCGCAGTTGGTAGCGCACCTGGTTAGGGACCAGGAGGTCGCTGGTTCAAGTCCAGTCATCCAGACACAAAAAAGAGACGCATCTGCGTCTCTTTTTTGTATCCGGATGACCAATTCCTTATTAATTATTGAAGGGGCTACGCCCCCTCAAACACCCCCTTGTCGGCCTTCGGCCTCCATAGCTGTGATCACTGTATTATTATTAGTGGTTTAATCCCCCCTCGGGGGGAGGGCTTAGTCGGCCTTCGGCCTCCGATAGCGTCGAGGTGCAACTCAACTTGTTGTTTATCAATTACTTACACAATTGTTTGGTATTACCAGTAATACCAAACAACCACGCAATATGCTGATAATCAACCACTTAACCCCCACCGCATCGGCATTACAATAAGGGAAAAATTACTATATATTCTTATGGATTTTCCAAATGATTTGGAAAGAAGTTAGGATATAGTTCATCACTTCGATTCAGCGGTGTAGTTTGTGGATATATATATTGCGCTCATAGGGGCGTCCCGCCCCTGGCCG
>JAEEGI010007198.1_pt1 | contig 24950 bp, 24 predicted proteins | sample 8958751 | NCBI WGS metagenome assembly JAEEGI01 (sample SAMN16246545, study PRJNA631951) | gut metagenome | biome: gut microbiome; feature: rumen; material: KS-attached | host: Bos | place: Iran: Karaj | collected 2018-10
CTTCCAGACTATTGTGAGTGGCAATCTTCCTACCCAATCTTTCTACTTCGGCATCAATCTCATTAAGATGATAGAAACGCTGATGAGTGATGAGGCGGAATGTTTCGGCTCCCAATTCGTTCAGGTCGCCCGTCTGTTCCAAACTGTCTATCAGAAAGTAAGAACGTGCAGTATCGCCAGCGTCAATACCCTCTCTCAATATCAGAGAGTCGACCCAGCTATAGTTGGGGTGAAATAACAGTTGTTTTTTGCCATCACTTTTATCGCATGCTACGAGCGAGGCGATTAATGCTATGATGATAAATAGTGGTATGTAAGACTTATTTATTGGCGACAATCTCATCATTTACGAATCTGTTTTTATGTTTACGGCTGCAAAAATACGAAGAACTTTTTGAATTACAAAGCGGAGACTATCAATTTTTAATTAAATATTTCGTTTTTTTCTGAAATAATGACTATCTTTGCAGCAAAATTGACCAATAATGAAAACAACATCTCACATTTCCTTCCTATTCATTGCCATCTGTATGCTGGCGATAACATCATGTGGCAAGAAGCAAATTTATGTCCCAAAGACAACACTTGCCGACAGTCTGATTTCTGCAGCTACCAGCGTACAGGACCTTGATCGCGCCATTTTCCTTTCCGATAGTCTGCTGGAGACTGGCGACATTTCGATATTCAGGAATTGCTACATGAAAGGAAGTATTTATTTACGAACTGGAAAACCACAAGATGCTGAAGCCATACTGAAGCGCGCCTTAGCCGAAACGCCCAAAGACGCTTATGACAGTTTGTTCTATTTCCAGTGCGTCAAGGCAATGGTAGAATCTGCTAATCAGAAACATGATGACGAAGGGGTGCTACGCATCGCTTTGCCAGCCTACGAAGGACTTTATGCCTTAGTGTCCAGACCAGAATACGCTACCGAAGCCTACGATATTCTAGCAGAGATTTTGCAGTGTGTGGGTGCGAGCCAGCTTAATCAGGGCTTGACTGCCGAAGCAAAGAAATCTTTCGAAAAATGCTATGATTGCATCCGGAAAGTCAGGGCGTTAGACACTTCATGGAAACACGATTACTATGCATCTATTTATCTATTTAACACCGCCATTTCTTATTCTGCTCTAGATGATTATGCGTCGGCAGAAAAATGGCTTAACTATGCGGAGGCTATCACTAGGGATCTGGCTAACAAAGAGAATGTTCCTGCCCTAGTCACCGACATGTCGTGGAGTACCTATTACATCAACCGCGCTACTATCTGTATTGGCCTGGGCAAGCAAAAGGAGGGCGATCAAGCCCTTGCAGAGTTCAAGCGCACGCAATTTGCCAAAACAAATTCTATGGCGAAAATCTATGAGGGCGATTATATGTTGAAGGCTAAGCGTTACGCCCAAGCTGCCGATGCTTATGCAATAGTATATCAGTATTTGAAAGATTTTGGCTCAGAGCCTACACTTCAAAACTTAGATTACCTGACAAAAAAATTCACTGCCAACTACAAAGCCGGTCGTAAAGACTCAGCATTAAGCGTAGCTGCATACACTTTCGAGTACCTCGACTCTGCCATTATTCATGAAAGGAAGAATCAAGCACTCGAACTGGCCACTATCTATCAGACACAGCAGAAAGATGCTGAGATTGCCGAGCAGAAGGCAAAGCTGATGTATACCAGAGTAATAGCCCTTGGCGTGGTTGTTATATTGCTCATAGTTTTCTTTACCATCTATGCGCTGATACGTCGTAGTGAACGCAAGCGTTTGGAGGAAAAGAATGAGCAACTCACCATTGCAAACGAGCGTGCCGAGGAGTCATCGAGAATGAAGACAAAGTTTATCCAGCAGATATCGCATGAGTTCCGTACGCCGCTGAATATACTCTCTGGCTTTGCACAAGTCATCACTACCGAGGGTATGGAACTCGACGAAGCCTCGCGCCACGAAGCCAATATCCAGATACTCGAGAACACCGACCGCATTACAGGTCTGGTCAACAAGATGCTTGAGCTCTCGGACGCTAGCAGTCATACCGTCATCGAACTTACCGATCATGTGTTGGCCGTACAGATTGCATTGAGCGCTGTGGAGGCCTCTGGCATTGAGAAAGCCAGTCATCTGGCGTTCGAATTAATGCTTGGCGAAGGATGTGAAACTGTAGAGTTTACCACAAACCAGAGAGCTGCAGTCCGTGCGCTTTCGCTGCTGCTTGATAATGCCCGTAAGTTTACAGCTCCTGCTGAGGCTTATGGACAACATGCCGCAACGGATGGGAAAGAACGTGTCGTTTTGAGACTTAGCGTCGCTGACGGCGGCGTGCAGTTCATCGTCGAAGATACGGGTATCGGCATCCCTGCTACCGAGGCCGAGCGTATTTTCGATGAGTTCGTACAACTAAATGAATACTACGATGGCACAGGCATCGGACTAACCGTAGCTCGCAGCTTATCCCGCCGTCTGGGTGGTGATATCCAACTTGATACTACCTATACCGATGGCGCTCGATTTGTGATGACATTACCCATTCCGGCCTAACGGTTACACTCTCCGCCTAATTGATATAAGCAAATTATTAACAGGAAAAAAATAAAAAAGTTGGCGGCCGCCAGGGACCGCCAACTCTGTTCGACGGATGTAAACTTGCCTTCCGTCTAAAAACGTTATTCTTTGGTGGTCGTCATTTTGCCATCCTTGTCGAACGTGAAGGTGAAATTTTGGTTCAGACGGCCGGCATTGATTATTTCAGCCACTTTGTTTCCAGCGCCTTCACCGCCTCCCTTTGATGTATATGATTCTCCGTTATTTATCAAAAAGCCAGCATCGTTGTAGAGTCCATAGATGTATGCATAGCCACGGCTGTATTTGAATTTCTCTATCGAATCGATTGACCCCTTGAGTTTGACCTCACGTTTGAAGGTAAAGGTGGCGGGCAGACCGTCGTAAGCCACGGTAATCTCGCACGCATAATTCTTATCAATGTTGTTCTCGTTCAAAACAAGAAATCTTGGCTCGTAACCATCGTTGTAATAAATGGTCTCTTCGCAGTTATCAAGCATGTCCTGAGTGGTGTAGACAGTGAAAGTCATAGCTACTTTAGCAGGAGTCTTGTCATCCTTGTTGTCTTTGTTGTTGTCATCGTCGCTGCTGCAGGCGCTGAATAAGGTCATTGTCATTGTGCAGCAAAGAACGGCTGCTAGCGTCATGATTGTCTTTTTCAATTGCTGCTTCTTGGCCTCAATTTGTTCATTTGTAAGTGTTGCCATAATTTTTAATATTTTGTTGATTAATAATTGAATTCGGTTGCAAAATTACAAACAATTATCCAAACTAATGTCTCACTAGCGGAAAAATATGTTTCATTTTTGGAATTTTCTTCATTTTGTTAATTTTGCAATAGAATTAATGATACTATTTTACTAAGTGGTTTAAGTCGTTCTTGTCGAAAGGCTGGAAACTGATGGCCCAGCTGCCGCCATCCTTCTCCCATGAGGAGACTTGTACCTCGATTGAGCCATCGGCAGAAAGGTAGAGGTAGGTGAGGTCGGCATTGAAGTCGTCAAACTTGATTTCCCCCTTATTTACAAATCCGTTGCGTTCCAACTCGGCCATAACAGGTTCTAGAGGCATAGGAAAGAAATAGTCGTATGAAACGAGGTAGAGACTGGTTCCGTCGGCATTGGCAAAGTAGAAACCCAACTTACACTTGCCTTTGGTGTACTCCTTACAATAGGAACGACCTTCCTCATATTCGAAAGTGTTCAGATCGCTTGCTTTCCACTCGGCATAGTCTGCGTATGTTGCCTTGAGGTACTTCTCTACGTCGGCCAGCGAGGAACCGAAAGCCATGTAGGGTTTAATTTCGATCGAGTCGAGGTTAATCACTAAGGCCGTAGAATCTTCCGACATCTCTGTCGTTGCGGTCTTGTCTCTGTTGTCGCAGGCGGTGAATACTGTTGTTGTCATTACGCAGCAAAGGACGGCTGCAAAGGCTGCTCTCACTCGACCGTAGGTCAATGTCATGATAATCTTTTTCATATTTACTTGTTATTATTTAGGTTATTTATTTTTATCAGTCGATGGAGATGACTTTGAGATTCTCGCCAGCGTCAAGAGCTGCCTTGATGTCCTTGCCACCACTCTGCACCTTGCAGCGACTGATGTCATCGCCTTCTACGGCTTCAATCTTCAACTTGCCAATCTGCGACTTAGCCTCGCGTCCGGCAACGGTCTTGACGGTATATACGCCCAAGTGTAGTCCTTCGCAAGCGCCTTCACCACTACCTAGGTCGATGTATACCTCCTTCTGCTTATCCTTCTTGGCGGCAGCGCCCTCAATGATGTTGGCCTCCAATGGACGGTACTTGTTGAGCCAAGCGCTGATGCGATTTGAGAACCGACTGATTGCATCACGGATGGCCTTGTCAGAATCAGAGTAAGAAGAACTCCCCATGCCTGAACCGCTAAACGAAGGGCTTGCAACTACCTCGCCTGTCTTTGCATCTTTCAGTGTAAGCATCGCCTCAACCACACCTGTATAGTTGGTTGTTATCTGAGTCTTCCCGTCCTTATCTTTCCATGTGCGGCTATCTGTCTTGGCCTTTATGTTAGTGATGACGGCATCGGCCACAAGATTGCCCTCCTCCATCACATCATCCAAATTCACCAGACCTTCGTTAAATCGGAAGCGGCGAGAGTTGGATAGTCCGTTGATGATTGCGTTCTTCACGTCTTCTTCATACTTGGTAGCCTGCACGTCGGCCTTACCGGTCAGTACGCCAGACAATACCTTACCAATGGTCTCGCCAGTTGATAGTTTCTCGTTGTGGTGAGTGTACTGCACATTGCCAAGCGTGATACGATACATCCGGTTTCTGTTTGTCTGGGCATCTTGTGCCGAAACTGTGATTGCGCAGCAAAGGACGGCTGCTAGCGTCATGATTATTTTTTTCATTGTTGTTTATGATTAGAATTTGTACTCTTTAAGTATTTTTTGTCTGCCGTCAGGACGGCGGGTCTTGAAGATAACCACCTTGCCGCTTCTGCCTTGAAGCTTAGTCTTCAAGTTCTCGTAACAAGCATCGCAGGCTTCTTTCACTTGGCCATCGGCACCGCCCATGATGGGCTCGAGACCAACTGAGAATCTGATGGCAGTGTCGAATGGACCGCAGGCATCCTGATAATCGAAGTCGGTGCTGAAGGATTTGTAACTGTAGAAGGCGTTGGAATCGTCCATTCCATTTAATTCGTCCTCGAGTTTTTCACATGAGGCAAGCGAGAGGCACGAAATTGTGAGCAGAAGTGTTGTCGCTACCGTCATCATTCTTGTTGTAAGTTTTTTCATAACCAACATAATGTTTAGAGTTTTAATTGTTAATACTATTTTATATTATAATTATTTATATAGGTTACAAAAGACCCGCTTTTGATATCTTTCTGCGCATCTTTTCGTTTTCGTCGATGAAACGACCAAGTGTGGCGTTCTTGTCGCCTATCTGCCAACGCTGGTAGACGATTATAGCTATGAGCACCAATACCACTACTATCATGGTGGCTGCGAGGGCTACACTGAGGATGATACTTAACTCCATAGCATTGCATTTTTGATTTCACGCTGCAAAGGTACAGCAAGGCGGGGAAACATGTGTGCCACCCTTGCAAATCTTTGTGCCAATTACTCAAAAACAGCATTTTAGCTGTGGCACAGCGTAAAAACGAGGCAAAAAAAAACAAAAGTATTCGATTGTTCCGCAAAAAAGTGTACCTTTGCTGCATTGTTATCAATAACACTTATGAGAAAGAGCAGATATTTCATCATATTGATAGTTTTTGTCGCTGTAGTGGCCCTGATGACTGGCTGCTCGAAGCCTGACCGCAACGATGAAGCTGCTGCGCTGAGCAAAGAGATAGTCAACGATGGATTATCCGACGTTGAACATTCTGTGGAGCGAGTGGATAGTGCGGAGCAGGCGGGTTTGTTCACGGCAATACGTGCTAACACTATTAAAGCAATTATCTATGAGAATGCCGACCGAAGGCGGTTGGCAGCCTATTACGCAGAGAAAGCGATTGCTGCAGAAGCGGGACATGCTGTCGCCACGTCGGCAGACAGCAACCTTTATTGTAAGGCTCGCTTGATTCTAGGTAACGGTGCATACGCCGATGGCGAGTATGGTAAATCACTCGCCCTCTCCAAGGAAATCCTTGCTTTTTTGGGTGATGGCACAACGCCAAATGATTTGGAGATGAAGTGCAGGGCACTGATGCAGATGGCAGATTGTGAAAGCAAACTGGGGCATATTGCAGAATCCGAGCAGTTGTTTCTGCAATGCATCGATGATTTGATGGCGAGTACACAGCATGCGACCGATTATGGGGAGATTGATCCGCTAATCTATACGTTGCTTTCACTCAACGACCTGTATATCGACAATAAGATGCCAGAGAAGGCACTGCCCCTGATGGCGAAGATGGACACAGCGATGGCGCGTCTTACACGCTGTCCAAACACTCCCGACTGGGCGATGCAAAAGCGCCGCAACAACGTGACCATCAGTAAGGCGATGGTCTATGCTGCCAATGGACAACGAGAGCAGGCGGAGATCCTTCACCGTGAATATCAACAGTTCCAAGGTCTTGGCGCGTTAGACATGGCAGCCGAAGGTCTGTATCTGTCGATGACGGGCCGTTACGACGAGGCAGTCCGCTTGTTCGACGAAACCGACTCTATGATGCGCTCCAATGGCGAGCCCATCAGCGACCTCTATGTAAAGACCTTGCTCAATTACAAGTATGATGCTCTGCAGAAGGCGGGACGCGCGACAGAGGCTATGGCGCTAGGCGACCGTATACGGCAGTTAACCGACTCCATCCGCCAGCAGGAGCGTCAGGCCGACGTGGAGCAGTTGCAGGAAATCAAGCGTCAGGAAAACGAAATCTCCAGCCGCCGCCAGTCGCTCGTCGTCCACCGTATCATCCTTGCCAGTGCCACCATTATCATCTTGCTCATCGCCTACCTGCTTTGGCGCTCCTATAAATATAATAAGGTGTTGACCGAGAAAAATCGTCGTTTGCTGGCTGAGATTGAGCAGCGCGAGCAGGAAAACCAACAAGCTATTGAGCAGTTGGAGGCCGCACCAGAGGCTGAACTCACTACTGGTCAGCAACTCTACCGCCAACTCTGTGAACTGATGAAGCAGCCCGACATCTTCACCGATCCCGACACTAATCCTGATACGCTGGCCCGGATGCTAGGCACCAACCGAACGTACATCTACGATGCCATTCGCGAGTGTGCTGACATGACTCCTGCTGATTTCATTAACAGTTACCGTCTGCGTCACGCCACTCACTTGCTTTCTACCACCAACGACTCCATAGGTCTCATTGCCGAACTCTGCGGGCTATCCCGCCGCACCTTCTACCGTCTTTTCAGCGAAACTTACGCCATGTCGCCTTCCGACTATCGTCATGTAGCCAAAAAGTAGATTTTGACGAATTGACACAAAGATTTGTAGGGGTGACACACTTGTTTCCCAGTCTTGCCGTACCTTTGCCACCGATTCGACAATCGATAGCAATAAGAAAGAGTAATTAGCATAAATAATAAACTATATGAAAAGGATTTTCTTTCTGATGGCGATGACCATCATGTTGCTGGGCTTCGCTGCCTGCACCGACAACGACGACAACCCGACGCCGAATCCTACTGATCCCAAGGCTCTTGTGGGCACATGGGTGGGCAATCTCTCGGGCAAGACATTTACGCTGTGGAACTACGGCAAGTCGTGGAACGTATGGACGTTCAACGAAGACGGAACGGGTGTATGCGATGTGTACTTCCTGACGGGCGAAGATCCTACCGCCCTGCAACACCAGCCGTTTACATATACAGCCGAGAACGGCAACATGACCATCACGATGGACGACGGTCCGTGGGATGCAAAATACCAGGTTGTTGACGACAAACTGACGATAGACAACGGCATCGCGATAGCCTTCGATAAGGCCGATGCCACAAAGGCCGCACAGTTCGACGAGTGGAGCAAGCGTGAACTGGTGAATGTGCCCGGCACGCAGGCCCGCTATACCATATTCGTCTATGGCAACGCCGGAGGCAATATGGACTGGATTATAGAGCAAGGATTCTGGGAGCAACTCAGACCCTACCTAAAGGACGGGAGCAAGGTGCGCGTGGCCGTCCTCTACAAGTATGGCCAGAACACTAGCGGTCAGTTGACCGACGAAGGTGACTTGGTGTTGTTTGAATTGAACAGCGAGACCGACCTCGACAACCTACACGAGCATGGATTAAACGGGCTCGGCATGAACACCCAGGCCATCGCCACCAAGCTCTACGATCCCAACACTATCCAACAGTTCATTGAGTTTAGCAGTCTCTTCTGCCCAGCCGAGGAATACATCTTTGCCATTTGGGGTCATGGCAGCGGCTTCAATCCTATGGGCGACATTCCTGGCAAGTACCATAATTCCACGCGCGGTGTCATTGGCGACGAATGGAACGACCACGAGCAGTTGGACATGTACGAACTATCACAGGCCATCAAGGCCACGGGCCGCGCCCCGCTTAAGGCTATATTCTTTCACAACTGCCTGATGGGCAACATGGAGACGCTGACCGAGTTGCGCGACGTAACAGAGTACATAGCCTGCTCTGCTCACGAGCTCAGCAGCAGCGGCGAGGTGCTGACAGGATTCGTTAAGGGCCTCATCGAGAAAAATAACGTGGAGGATGCCTTCGCTTACATGCTCAACGACATCACACCCGTATGGCAGGACAGTTATAAGAATGAAGGAGGCCGTGCCATCAACGGCGACTTCAAATTGCTGCGCACCAGCGAACTCGACGGCGTCATCGATGTCGCCCGTCGACTGGCCAACCGCCTCGTTGCCCTATATCCGACGCAGCAAGAGGCCATCAATCTCGCCACCAAGCAGGTTTATCGCTTCAAAACTTACGACGATGACCCCAACAATAGTTTCTACAATCCTTTCTTCGACCTACAGGACTACGCCAACAAGCTGGCCGAAAACACTGGCGACGCAGAATTAAACACCATCGCACATGACATGAAGCAGGCCTTCGACCAAGCCATCCTCCAACGTGCCGACGTCAACTGGAGCGTACAGCACCTCGACCACTACAGCCTCAGTGTCTGCCTCTATCACCAGGTCTTCTACAATTTCGACTTCGTCGGAGCCGGAAATAGCGTAAAGTGCAACATCGGCGTGGGCTATGAGCAGTGTACATTCCACAAACTGACCGGCTGGGGCAACTTCCTCCGCATCAACACCGGTCTGCCCTGGGGCAATCCCACTAGTGGTGGCGGCGGGTCCGTTGGCACGACTAAAAATGTGAACTAGAAAATGTATAAAAAACATGCCAACTATTCATATTCTGCGATAACACACTGATAATCAAATGGTTATCTTATGAATAGTGCTCTAAAATTAATAGGGCACTATTCATAAAATGACCACTTTTTGAGTTGTAGTAAATTATTTTCAAAATGCATTTATTGGTGTTTCACTATAGTAACAGCAACGGAAACACTTTGTTACTCCGGTGGTAACACTTTGTTACTCAGGCAGAAACACTTTGTTTCTCCGTTCGTTACTATCGTGTAACTGCCTTATTATCAGTACTTTAAGCCTATCTTAACGACTTAAAGAAGACACTTAAATAACGATTTATGAATAGTTGACCACAATTTTTAAGGCACTATTCATAATGTAACATATTGATAATAAGCAAGATAACAGCTATTATGAATAGTTAAGTACATTTTATATAATTCTCTTAGAAATAATTATGTTGTATCATACATTTTTACCAACTTATCTTCGTCGGATACAGCAGCCATGCTGATGGCGGAAGCTTTTTTCCTAAAATGAGACATATTTTGCCTTCTATGATACATAGTTTTAAATAAAATGTTGTATTTTTGCAAACGAATTCGATCATTTATCAATAATTAAATATTTAAAATTATGGCTACACCTACAGAACAAGAGATTGAGCAGCTGCAGCAGCAGCTCAAGGAGAAGACAAAAGAAGTAAAAGAAATCTACGACAAGCTCGTGGAGGCAGGTGTCATGGAGATGCCCGACGATGCCCTTGACCAGGTGGCTGGCGGAGGTTTTTATATCAATGGATAATTAGTAACAGGGATTCCAAACCCCACCCCCCTTCCAACGGATGAAAAACCATATAGGTAATCCTCCAGAGGATATGACGAGACTGACAACATTTAGTCAAAACTATTAATAACAGTAATCATGGCAACATTAACAAACCAAGAGATTGAGCGGCTCAAGCAGCAACTCAAGGAGAAGCAAGAGGAAATAAGAGTGATTTACGACAAACTCGTGGAGGCTGGAGATGTTCCTGTTCCCGATGACATTCTCGATAGTGTGGCGGGAGGACTTCGCTTTACCATAACGCCATTTCCCTCGTACAGGACATACACCCATCAAAGTGGTCGATAATTTTTCATATGCTCTACCTCTGCTATTCCATCAACGATTTCTCTATTATGGAGGCCGGTATCTCATTAATGAGTTTCCTGATGAACAACCCGGGCTACGAGCCCGAAGAGGTGTTCTTCGTGGACTACGGCATCCATCCCCGCAACAAGGAGCGGCTCGGCGAGATTGCCGCCCGCTATGGCAAGCGCATCACCTACCTTGACGGCAAATCCGTGACCGACGAGGTGAAACGCGAGTTTCCCCACTTGGGGGCATGGCGCGGCACGATGGCTCCTAATGCCAAGCCGTTTATGGATAAGATTGTGCCCTCGTATGTGGATCGGCTCCTCTTCTTGGATGCCGACACGCTGGTGACGGGGGCGGTGACCGATTTGCAAAGCCTCGACATGGGCGGGGCTGCACTCGCCGCCGTGCCACAGGCCTGGACTACGGCCCAAATCAGGAGCGGTCAGCTGAAGCTCTACTCCGGCAGCGACTTCTACTTCAACTCCGGCGTGCTGCTCTACGACCTCAACGTGTGGCGACGAGAGGACTGCCACCAGATGGTGATAGACATGCTGCGTACGAAGAAGCAACTGTATTCGCCCGACCAGACATTGCTCAACAACGCCATTCCCGCGCGGCTGCAGTATCAGTTACCCTTGAAGTACGACCACATGACCCATTATATCCATTGTCGTCAGGAGCCGAAGTTCCTGGCCTCATTCCGTGTGCATACGAAGGAGGAGATTGATGAGGCCATCCAGCATCCCGTGATCGTCCACTACACCGGCGGCGATCATCAGGCTCGTCCGTGGCACGAGGGCTGCTGGTCGTACCGCAAGGATGAGTATCTGCGCTACAAGGCGCTCTCGCCGTGGAAGGACACACCGCTACTCTACGACTACAGAAAGAAGCATCCGCGAAAGGACTTCCCAGGCAAATGCGCCATGTTCGTTTACTGGCTGATGGCGAAGCAGCCGTCGCATACTTTGACGACCATGGTGGCACTGGCGCTTGGCCGAGTGAATGCCCTGAGAGCACGTATATTGCACCTGCCGCCAGAGATGGAGGAAGGGGTCGAAAATTAATAATTGATAATTGTATAGATATGCTTTACCTCTGCTATTCCATCAACGATTTCTATGCCCGCGAGGCGGGTATCTCGATGTTGAGTTTCCTCGACAACAATCCTGGTTATGTGCCGGAGGAGATTTTCTTCATCGACTACGGCATCCATCCGCGTAACCGTGAGCGGCTCGACGAGATTGCCGCCCGCTACGGCAAGCACATCACTTACCTGAACGGCAAGCCCGTGACCGACGAGGTGAAGCGCCAATTTCCCAACTATCCTGCATGGAAGGGGAGCATGGCGGCCTGCATCAAGCCGTTCATCGACAAGGTGATACCCGACTACGTAGAACGGTTGCTCTATATCGATGCCGATACCATTGTGGCTGGGTCTGTCGCAGAACTGCAACAGATGGACATGGGCGATGCCGTAGTGGCAGGCACCATCTCGAACGTCGAAGGTATCAAACTACTGCGGCACGAGTACGAACTCTATAGTGGTAACCACATCTATATGGGCAGTGGCGTATTGCTTTTCAACCTGCGGAACTGGCGGCGCGAGAACATCTATGAGCGGATGCTCGACGTGCTGGGGAAGAAGAAACACCTGCGGCTGCCCGACCAGATGCTCATCAACAATGGCGTTCCCGAGCGACTGATGAAGATACTGCCACAGAAATATAATTATGTGCATCACTCATATCATCCCTGGCAGGAGTACCACTGGATGAGACAGTTCCACATCTATTCGAAGGAAGAGTGCCGTGAGGCCATCGATCATCCTGTCATCATCCACTACCTTACTGGTTGGACACTGGCCCGCCCGTGGCATGAGGGCTGCCGTTCGCACCGTAAGGAGGAATACTATCATTACAAGGCACTCTCGCCGTGGAAGGACACGCCGCTCTATCCCTCCATCCAGACAATGTATCCGCCCAAGAACCGCGAAGAGAGGCATGACGTGTGGCTTATCAAACTGATAACGAATCCATACCCGCCCCTCCTGGCCCATCTGATCCTGATCACAGATGGCTACTATAGGTATTTCTTAAACAAAATACACGACATCACCCCGCCTCATTCTGAGGAAGGAATAGAAGTGGAGTGAAAAAGAATAGTGGAAAGCGATGTTGTATCTCTGTTATTCGATTAATGACTTTTTTGCCCGTGAGGCGGGTATCTCGATGATTGGTTTCTTCGAGAACAATCCTGACTATGAGCCGGAAGAGGTGTTCTTCCTCGACTATGGCATCCATCCGTACAACAAGCAGCGGCTCAACGAGATAGTCGACCGATATGGCAAGCGTGTCACCTTTCTGAATGCCAAGGCTGTGACCGACGTGGTGAAGCGCGAGTTTCCCGACCTGAAGGGCTGGCGCGGCTCCATGGCGCCCAACGCCAAATGTTTCGTAGAACAGATATTCCCCGACTATGTGGAGCGGCTGCTCTTCATTGATGCCGATACCATCGTGGCTGGGTCGGTCGCCGAACTGAAAACCATCGACATGAACGGATCTGCCCTCGGTGTCGTACCCGTCAACTTGGGAGTGGATGAGATCCGAAAAGGGAAATTTAAACTGGCGAACGGCAATCAGATTTATTTCAACTCGGGGGTACTGCTTTTCAATCTGCCCGTCTGGCGGCGTGAAAACTGTCATCAGATGATTATTGACATGCTCAATAAAAAGATAGACTTAGATTGGCCCGACCAGAATCTGCTCAACAACGCCATCCCTGAACGGCTTATCAAGACGCTACCATTGAAGTACAACTACCTATCGCACTACTATCATCCCCGTCAGGAGCGCGGCTGGCTGCGGATAGGCCACTATTACAGTGAGGAAGAGATAGAGGAGGCCATCAGCCACCCCGCTATCATCCATTATTTGGGGGGCGGTTGGATACTGGCCCGTCCCTGGTACAAGGTCTGTCGCTCGCATTGTCAGGAGCCCTACCTGCGCTACAAGGCCCTCTCGCCGTGGAAGGACTCTCCGCTATTCACGCCCAACTACGAGTCCATTCCGGTCAAGGGCCTGATGCAAAAACTAGACCGATGGCAGGCCCTCCTGGCGCTCAACCAGCCCTCATTCAACATCGCCCGCCTCGCCGCCCTGGCGTATGAGAAAATAAACAGGGTATACCATAAAATGAATAAAAAGAAAATAAATGCAAAATTAACAAAATAAAGAAAATTCCAAAATTGAAACATATTTCTCCGCTAGTGAGACATTAGTTTGGATAATTGTTTGTAATTTTGCAACCGAATTCAATTATTAATCAACAAAATATTAAAAATTATGGCAACACTTACAAATGAACAGATTGAGGCCAAGAAGCAGCAACTGAAGCAGTTGGCTGTAGAGGCAGAGAAGTTGAAGAACGAATTAATTGAGGCTGGAGCTTGGCCCCTCGACGAGGATGACCTCGACAAAGTGGATGGTGGATATCCTATAGCAAGCCCTGTGCTAGATCCCCCTCGAGAACTTGTATAATATAAAGAGAGGGCGTTGGTAATAACGCCCTCTCTTTTTATTATAATGTAACAAGCAAAGGGAACTCGCGATGAGTCCCCGATATAACTATTCTGCAACTTCCTGATAGGTATAGAAGCTAAAGAATGTAGGCTCATCCTGATTGGCATTACCAGCATCCTTCAGATATTTGCCTGTACCAATATTCTTAATAGCAAAGCCCTGGCCTGCCACATACTCAATGTTCCATACGGCACCATTTTGGATATCCTGACCATACTGGTCTCCACCCAGTCCAAGGATAAAGCTGCACCAACCTGTCTCCAGAGCCTGTGCATTAAGATAACCAGGACTACCCCAAATAGAATACTCTACACCTGCAGGAGTGATAGCACGCAACAGATAGTTGTCATTAAATGCCTCTGCTTTGAAAGCAATGTTAGCATTTGTCTTCTTCAAGGCTTCAGCAATGTCACCAAAGGCCAGGTTCTGGGCGTCTGGTCCATAGAATGCCTTCAGTTCTGCTACATTAACGATTACAAATGGTGTAGAACCAATCTCATTCAGATCTGTTACCTCCTGAACAAGCTCAAAGTCACCCTTTGGGAAAGATGGCTCATCAACCACGATTGGGTTGTCAAGTTTAGCACATGACGACATTCCAAATACTGCCACAGCTACAGCGGCGAGCGAAAAAAACTTTTTCATTTTCATAATTTTAAAATTTTGTTAGTTACTGATATTAATAATAAAATATATTTGGCATTTAGATTAAATTCTGTTTGCAAAGATATTACTATTTATCGAAATGGGCTTTTCTATTTGTTACATTTTGTTTATAAAATCAATCTTATATATAAAATACGGCTCTTTTTCCTACTTTTCACCTTAATATATTAAGTACAAACCGGCAACCGTCGTGATAAGTGGGGTCGAAGATGATATCACCACCAAGGTTTTGAGCATGGCGCTTGGCTAGGGGTAGACCTAGGCCCAGACCCTCAGAAAGGTCGTCGACTTTGGTGAAGAACTTGAACAGCTGCTCACTGTCGGCCTCGGAGATGCCCTTGCCTGTGTCTTCTACTATAAAGTTGACAGCATCATCGGTAAGCGAGATGCGTAATACCACATGCTGGCCATCGGAATACTTGGCAGAGTTGTAGAGCAACTCGCGAAGTGTACGCATAAGATACAGGCGATTGGTCTCGATGCAGAAATCGTCGGGCAACTGGGTTTCCATGTTAATATTTACTTCAGGATAGTGCTGCTTGACAAAGTTGACAGCCTCGCGAGCCACATCGTTACACGACACATGGTCGCTCTTGTGACTCTCCAACTCCTCAGAAAGCCCAGTATCAGAGCTATCAAACAGCATCTGAACCATACGGGCCAGCTGCTTGGCGTTGTGGCTCATCGTGTCAGTAACACTCTTCTTTTCCTCGTCAGACAGGCTGCCACTGCCAGCATCGCCAATCACCTGAGTAAAGCCCATAATGATATTGAGTGGAGTACGTATCTGATGGGTAACGTTCTGGATAAAGGCTGTTTTCTGTCTGTCGGCCTCCTGAACCATCTGGGTGGCATGCAGCAGTTCCTCATTTTTACGCTGAGTCTGCTCACTGATATAGCGAACACTGCCCATGTGGAAGTTGAGCGACTCGAGCATAGAGGCAAAGCTGTTCTGCAGTCGGCCGATAACATCGGTTCGTGTGGTGCGAGGAATATAAACCTCCATATTGCCCGAGGCTACAATCTGTGTTTTATCGAGCAACTGATATAGCGGGCTGATAGTGTGACCCAAAGCCCTGTAACACAACAGGACGATGACAAGCAGACCTATGACAAGTAGCGACACAACGATATATGTGAGTTTATGGTAGCCAGCCATCACATCGCTATCAGGACAGACAATGCCCAGTCTCCACGATGTGCCAGGCACTGGCTGATAGCACACGATACAGTCGGCACCGTCTACCTTTACCATCATGCTCCCCCGCTTGCCACTGGTCATCTCGTGGCCCAATACTATCAAGTCGGCCTGTTTGCGGGTGTCGGCACCAGTAAAGATGGTCTGCTTGAAAAGGCGTGTAGAATCAGGATGCACAAAGTAGCGGCCCTCCTCGTCTATCATCATGAAATAAGAGTGAGGATAAGGTTTCATCTTTGACATCGACCTCGAGAGGCGCAACAGCGAAAGATCGGTAGATATAATACCGACAAAGGAACTGTCGGCTCTGTATAGCGGTCGGCCATACGAAGCCACCATACCGTCGAGAGTAAGTTCGAGCGAGTCGGCCTCATCGTAGTAAGCCACCCAACAAGGGCCATGGAGGTCGCGTGGGGTCTTATACCATATCTTATTAATATAGTCGTAGGGCTCTTCGATAACGGTAGTGATAGAGTCTGGTTCTCTTACGGTATAGGCCGAGAAATAGCGGCCATACTTGGGGAACACATCAGGCTCGGCACTGATAGAGCAGCCATCGATGTGGGGATTAAGACTAACTATATGATTTGTGAAGTGCAATATCGAATCGGGGGTAAACGACTGCTCCACCTGCCAAAGGTTGGCATTGGTGGCTGTTTCGATGGTGATGAGGTTACGACGCAGTTGCTGCATGGTGGCACCAAGCACACTGCTGGCATGGCCAATAGCCTCGTTGCGTATCATCTTGCGCGACTGGGTGAACAATACGCCTAGCGACACAACAAAGATAGGCACAGCTAACAGAAATAGTGCAACGCTGAGTTTCTTTGAGAACGATCGTCGGATATTAATCATCGGCGGCCTCCTTTCTCATTTCATCGTCCGACATCGAAATCAGATTCTTAAGCAGTTCGGTAATGGCCTTACCGTTTTGCTGTATGTCGGCAACCACCTTAGTGGGATTGCTCTCCGACTTGCTGCACAACAGGTCGACATCCTTCTCGATAGCCTCAGCAGGGGCCATCATCTGGTTGGTCATATTGTGCAGGAATGATGTCTTCATGCGGTCAGCCTTCTTGGCCTGATCATAAGCCACACGCAATACTTCGCCTCGCTCGCTCAAGGTATTCTTAAGTGCTTCAAGTTCGCCAATATGACTAGCCAACGACTTCTGCATAAGTTGGAAATTGTCCTGTAGTCGACCTATCTCATCGATATGACGGCTATCGGGGATAGTCTCGTTGAAGTTGCCTTCGGCTATATACTGTGCCTTTTCTGTAAGCATCAGCAGAGGTTTAATTCGGCTACGGATGATGGTATAGCTGAGCAAATACATCAGTAGCAGACCAACTATGGTAATGGCTAGTACGTAGTAGATCAGCCTGTTGTAATCGCCAAAAATATCATTGGCTGGATATATTATGCCTGCACTCCAACCTAGCTTGGCAGCAACACGACCACGAATGTCACCACGCGTAAACGGTTTATAGAACACGTAGAAGTCTTCGCCATACAGATTGAATGGCATATAGCCCGTCTGGCCAGAAACCATAGCCTTGACAGCCTCGCCTATCGATGAATCGCCGCTGTTTTCGGAAATCTCGATGGCTGACTGATTCATAAGATTATCGGCATCGGGGTGTACGATAAACTCGCCAAGACTGTCGAGCAATATGCACGAAGAATTCTGCGACGGCTTAGCTTTGGCCACAATACGTGAGAGCAACCCCAGCGACACGTCTACACTGAATTCACCCATAGGCTTGCCGTCACGATCAACAAACGGCAAACAGAAACATATAAGAGGTTCATTACCGACCTTGGCCGGCTTAATAAACCATTGTTGCTCTGTAAAGTCGCACTTGCCGTAAGTTATATTGCAATCTGCAATATATGGGCTACTCTCAACCAACTTACGGCTATAGATGCGAGTAGCTTGGGGATCAGCTAGATGTGGCAACATGCTGAAGTAGACATTACCTGTAGCCTGTTCTACGCTCAGCAGGATATTATCGATATTCTGTATAGTACCATCAAGCGTCTGCATGGCCTCTTGAAAAGCCTCATCCTTTACGTTTTTTCTGGAATAAAGCAACATAACTATCATCGAAGCTATGAGCAAAACAGCCATAGCCGAAACTGCCATAAGACTTATCTTTATTGACAGTCTGCTTCTGATTAATCTAGTTAGTTGCTTCATATCATCGTAATTACTTATATTCTTTTGCCTTTCGCTTGCCACGGAGAACGGCCAGGGCATTTAGAGCCAGGGCTTCCATCTCGTCTTCGCCAGGGAAACAGCGGATGGGAGCCAGAAAACCTACACGCTGGCGAATGCGACTCACTATATATTCGCTACGAGCCAAGCCGCCAGTAAGCAGGATGGCATCGATCTGTCCGCAGAGCACAGCCGACTCAGAGGCTATATTCTTAGCCACATGATATATCATTGCATCGAGGATGAGTTTGGCGTGCTGGTCGCCATAGTCCTCAATACGTCGCAGCACCTCGCGCACATCGTTGGTACCCAAATGGGCATTCAGTCCGGCCTTGCCGGCAATTCGCTTAAGCAGCTGCTTCTCGTTATACTTGCCACTGAAGCACAGGCGGATAAGATCGGAAGCAGGCAAAGAGCCTGCACGCTCTGGCGAGAATGGTCCTTCACCATCGAGTGCATTGTTGGCATCGACGGCACGTCCCTTCTCGTGAGCAGCTATAGATATACCACCCCCCATGTGACAGATAATCAGATTAAGATCCTCGTACTCCTTGCCTATCTCAGACGCATAGCGACGGGCTATGGCTCGCTGATTAAGCGCGTGCCAGATGCAGATGCGATTCATCAGGGGCGAGCCTGAAATACGAGCGTAATCGTTCAATTCGTCAACCACTCCTGGGTCGGCAATAAACGAACGACAATGAGGTATAGTAGCTGCAATCTCGTGAGCTATCAAGCAACCAAGATTGCAAGCATGATTATGTAGGGCTATACCACTATGGGTATCCTTAATCATCAGGTCATTAATCTCGTATACACCACCTTCTAGAGGTTTCACCAGTCCACCGCGGCCAATAACGGCATCGAACTCAACAGGAATATCGGCCTGACACAATTCGTCGAGCACCAACTGCCGACGGAAGTCCTGCTGCTCAATAACATCGTCGAAGTGCGCAAGTACGTCGGCACTATGGACTATGGTGCGAACCAGTATAGGCGATTCGTCCTCAAAGACGGCTATCTTTGTGGAAGTAGAACCTGGATTGATCACAAGGATTCTCATAATTCAGAATTTAGAATTAAGAGTTAGATGGCGGCTAGAGCCAAACTGTAGTATTTAGAATCGGGGCTGTCGGCTCTCGATGGGAGCACACAACAGCATTGAGTGCCCTGAAGCACACCTGCAGTCTTGGCATAACCAAACAGCGTGATGGTCTTATAGAACACATTACCAGCTACGATATCTGGAAAGATAAGCGCATCAGCCTGACCGTCGATAACACTATGTATACCTTTCTCACGCAGACTCACACTATCGAGCGATGTCTTAAGGTCGAGAGGGCCGTCGATGATGCATCGACCGAACTTTCCTGTCTGAGCCTCAGCGATAATCTCAAGATAATCCACTGTATAAGGGAATGTCTTAGCACTTACTTTCTCGGCACAGTGAATGAGTGAAATGCGTGGTTCCTCGATACCGAGGGCATGACACACATAATTCATATAATGTATCTGCTGGCGGCGCTGAGCCTCAGTAGGAACAGGTATAACAGCAGCATCGGTAAAGAATAACAGCTTCTCATACTTAGGAATCTCGGCCATAGCAACATGGGTGAGCACATGACCAGGGCGCAGTATGCCATTCTCTTTATCTAGTATTGCCTTGAGCAGCACATCGGTATTTACCAAACCCTTCATCAGAATGTCGGCCTCACCACTCTTGCATAGTGCAACAGCACGACGCGCACATTCCTCCTTATCGTCGCCATCAACATATATCGGCTCGATAAATCCCATCTCCTTACCCTTTTCTACGGCATATCTGGTTGAAGCATCGTTGGCACAAACCACTGCTACTCGCTTCTTGTCTCCACGCTGCTGGAGAAAGACAATCATATCGTTTAATGTTTTAATAGACTGCATAGGTTTATTAATTTTATCGGTTTTATGGCGCAAATATACAAACTTTTTCGTATCTTTGCAAACAGAATACAATAAAAACGAAAAAAAATGAGAAATTACCTACTATTATCGGCTATGACATGCCTAACAGCAATGGCTCAGGAGCAGGCACCGATGGTACTGCAGTATGACAAACCAGCAACTTACTTTGAGGAGTCATTACCAATTGGTAACGGCAAACTGGGTGCTCTCATTTATGGAAGTACCGATGACAATGTGATTTATCTGAACGACATCACGCTATGGACAGGAAAGCCTGTAGACCGCAACTTGGATGCTGATGCACATAAGTGGATACCGGCTATTCGCAAGGCGCTGTTCGAGGAGAACTATGCGTTGGCCGACTCGCTGCAGTTGCACGTACAGGGTCCAAACTCGCAGTATTATCAGCCACTGGGCACTCTCCACATCAAAGATCTGAATCTGGGTGAGATAAAGCATTATCAGCGCACACTGAATATCGACTCGGCCATAGTTCGCGACAGCTATCAGCGAAACGGCAAACTCATCACTCGTGAGTATTTTGCCTCTAATCCCGATAAGCTGATCGCCATCAGACTGCGTGGCGACATCAACTGCCAGATAGCTCTGACAGCACAAGTTCCCCATCAGGTAAAGAGCACTCTGGGACAACTCACAATGACAGGACACGCCACTGGCGATCCACAGGAGAGTACACACTTCTGCACTATGCTTAGTATTAAGACCGACGGAGAAATGGCAGCTAGCGATTCATCGCTTACTATCACCAAAGCCAAGGAGGCGATTATCTACATCGTTAACGAGACGAGTTTTAACGGATTCGACAAGCATCCCGTTAAAGAAGGAGCAAACTATCTGGAGGCCGTAACCAACGACATGTGGCATACACAGAATTACACATACGATGAGTTCTATGCCCGCCATCAGGCCGACTATAAGTCAATCTACGACCGCGTGAAGATATGTCTGAATAAGGAAGATCGCAACCCAAGCGATCTGCCAGGTGCAAAGGACCGCAGACTGACAGACCAGTTGTTGCTTGACTATACCAATGGTGGCGACCAGTCGCAATATCTGGAGGAACTTTACTTCCAGTTCGGACGTTATCTGCTCATTTCATCATCGAGAACCAAGAATGTTCCGGCTAACCTACAGGGACTTTGGGCACCACAGCTTTGGTCGCCCTGGCGTGGAAACTATACGGTAAACATTAATCTTGAGGAAAACTACTGGCCCGCATTTGTGGCAAACATGGCCGAGATGGCCGAGCCTCTGGACGGTTTCATTGCAGGACTTGCTGCCAACGGAAAGTACACCGCCAAGAACTATTATAATATAGGTGAAGGATGGTGCTCTAGCCATAACAGCGACATCTGGGCAATGACCAACCCTGTAGGCGAGAAACGCGAGAGTCCGGAATGGAGCAACTGGAACTTGGGTGGTGCATGGCTGGTAAACACTCTGTGGGAGCGATACCAGTTTACACAAGACAAGGAGTATCTGCGCAATGTGGCCTATCCACTGATGAGTGATGCAGCACAGTTCTGTCTGCGCTGGCTCATAGAGAACCCAAAGCAACCAGGCGAACTGATTACAGCACCAAGCACATCGCCTGAAAATGAGTATAAGACCGATAAAGGCTATCATGGCACAACATGCTATGGCGGAACTGCCGATCTGGCTATTATTCGCGAGCTGTTTATCAACACCATTGCCGCAGGCAAAGTCCTCGGAAAGAAAAACAAAGAGATGGAGAAAGCTCTGGCCAAACTACATCCCTACACAATCGGTCACATGGGCGACCTGAACGAGTGGTACTACGACTGGGATGACTGGGATTTCCAGCATCGCCATCAGAGCCATCTCATAGGCCTATATCCTGGCAATCATCTTACTGATGCCACTCTGCAGAAAGCAGCTGAGCGCTCGCTTGAAATCAAGGGCGACAAGACCACTGGTTGGAGTACTGGTTGGCGCATCAACCTCTGGGCTCGTCTGCACAAACCTCAGCAAGCTTATCACATCTACCAGAAGCTGCTCACACCTATAGCTCCACGCGGCTCGAAGAAAACCGATTGGAAAGAGTGGCACAAAGGCGGCGGCACCTACCCCAACCTGTTTGATGCTCACCCACCCTTCCAGATTGACGGTAACTTTGGTGGTACAGCTGGCGTTTGCGAGATGCTTATGCAATCGACACTGAAAGACGGACAGGCAACAATTGAACTTCTGCCCGCAGCTGCTGAAGCTTGGAAGGAAGGCTTCGTTAGCGGACTATGTGCCCGTGGCGGATATGAAGTAAGCTTTGAGTGGAAAGACGGTAAGGTACGCGATTGCAGCATTAAAGCCAAGAAAGCAGGAACCGTCACCATATTATTTAATGGACAGCAAAAGACAATTAAGCTGAAAGCTGGACAAGAACAAAATATCAAGACATGGTAAAGAATACAAAAGCAATACCAATACAGACCACCGAGTTTGTAAAAGCTAAGAATTGGGAAGGATCAGTATGTCTGGGCAATGACCTATTGCTATCCGACCAGATAAACAAGGCGCCTATGCCAAGTGAGCCTAGAAAGATGAACTTCATCCTGATAGGTCTCTGCACTAAAGGCAGCATACGATACAGAATGAACACCCAAGAGGTGACTGTGCATGCAGGAGAAATGCTGGTAGTGAGCGAACGCCACGTGATTGACGGCTATCAGCCATCAAAGGATATGGAGGGACTCTGTATTATGATGAGTGTTGATTTCTTCCACGAAATAATCAAGTCGGTACACGACGTCAGCTCGCTGTTTGTCGTGGCCCGAATGCAGCCTGTTATGAAGCTTGAAGACAACGAGATAGAAACATTCAAGGAATACTTCCAGGTGGTAAGACAGAAGATAATTGACAACCATAACCACTTCCGCAAGGACTTGATCCGCACACTGATGCTAGCAATGTTCTACGATGTGGGCAATGTAATCTACAGAGTAAAGAACTTCGATGAGTCGCTTCGCCGTTCGGAAAAGGTGTTTACCAACTTCCTTAAGATGGTAGAGGAAAATTGTCGAAAAGAACGTCGAGTGGCTTGGTACGCTCAACAGCAGAATATAACGCCTAAATATCTGTCAGAAGCCGTTAAACGCGTTAGCGGTCGAACTGCTGTAGAATGGGTTGAGAACTATGTAACAATGGAACTCAGAGTGCTACTTAAGAACTCTACAAAGACAATCAAGGAGATTGCCAACGAGATGAACTTCCCCAACCAGAGTTTCTTGGGCAAGTACTTTAGGGAACACGTGGGGGTTACACCTTCAGAGTACCGAAAATCATAGGTAGCCATGTTCCTTAAGTTGGCGTACGGTATCGAGTAACTCCTGATACCAAGCGTCGCCAAAACGACGGATAAGGGGATCGCGAAGGAACTGATAAAGGTATAGGTTCTCCTGAATGCCCTTGGCAATAGCCATCTTGCATACACTCCAGCGGTTGTAGTTAAGGCCTATAAGACCTTCACCGAGTTGTTTTTCGCGAATAGGATAAAGAGCACAGCTGATAGGCTTGCAGAAGTGGGTACGCCCTGCTCTGTAAGCCTTTTCTAATGCACATAGGCAACAGTTCTTGATTGGCAGGTGGGTGTTCCAATCCTCAATGTCGCCGTAATAGGTAAATACACAGTCCTTTCCTCCTACAATACTAGTAACAAGGTCACCTTCCTGGTCGGTATAAGCCACGCCTTGCTTGTCGATTATAGCCTGGGCCGATGCTGAGAGATCGTCCCATACATCGTCTACACATTCTTCGATGGCAGCTATCTCATCCATAGTGACAGGTGCTCCTGCGTCGCCTTCTACACAGCATTCTCCTTTGCAAACGCTCAGGTCACAACAAAACTTCTCAGTCAGAATCTCTGACGAGAGCAGCACATCGCCTACTTGTATGATAGGGGGAATTGTATTCAATTTAGAATTGGGAATTTAGAATTAAGAGATGTTTACCAGATAATGGGGGGTTGGCCGTTCTGCTCTAAATAAGCATTACAACGTGAGAATTGATGTTGTCCGAACCAGCCACCACGATTAGCGCTTAGGGGTGAGGGATGAACAGATTCTAGAACCAGATTTTTCTGTTTATCAATCATATATGCCTTAGAACGTGCATAGCCTCCCCACAGCATATATACCAGGTGCTCACGATTTTGAGCCAGCGCCTGTATAGCGGCATCGGTAAACTTCTGCCAACCTAAGGCCGAATGGCTGTTTGCCTGATGGGCACGAACAGTGAGCGATGCATTAAGCAGCAGGACACCCTGTTCAGCCCAACGGGTAAGATTGCCCGAGGTAGGAATAGGTGTGCCGAGGTCGGCCTGTATCTCCTTAAAGATGTTCTGTAGCGAGGGCGGAAACTGGATACCGTCCTGAACCGAGAAACTCAGTCCGTGAGCCTGTCCGGGCTCATGATAAGGGTCCTGACCGATAATTACCACCTTCACCTTGTCGAACGGACATAGATTAAAGGCATTAAAAATCAGCTTACCAGGTGGATAGCACGTGTATTGCTGATACTCTGTACGAACAGAATTGGTGAGCCCGACAAAATAGTCTTTGTCGAACTCACCAAGTAAATGCTGTTTCCAGCTTGGTTCTATCTGAACATTCATTATTTATTGTCCTGAATCAGATTCTCACCAGTCATGTCGGCAGGCTGCTCCAGACCCATGATGTGCAGGATTGAAGGAGCCACGTCGGCCAGACGTCCGTCCTTAACTGTAGCCGAGTTATTGTTGGTTACATAGATGAAAGGAACGGGGTTCAGTGAGTGAGCGGTATTTGGTGTACCATCGG
>JAEEGI010007199.1_pt1 | contig 24947 bp, 22 predicted proteins | sample 8958751 | NCBI WGS metagenome assembly JAEEGI01 (sample SAMN16246545, study PRJNA631951) | gut metagenome | biome: gut microbiome; feature: rumen; material: KS-attached | host: Bos | place: Iran: Karaj | collected 2018-10
AATCATGACTATGTCCTGATTTTGATCGCAAACCAAAATCAAAAAACATAAACACCGTATCTTTAGGATTTTTTACAGAATAATAAAGGTCACCCATTTCCCAATGAGTCAAGAATTCCGCATGAAAAGATTCCGGCAATTCTATAGTCATGCAATCGGCTACAAAAAGATTATTTTCTGTATGGTGTCTTTTCTTTAATTTATTTAAAATGTTTTTTATAGGAACACGACTATCTGGAGTATCTAATTCCAACGCTGAAAAATCGATTTCCTTAATCCTATCGTTATCATCCACTTTCGTGCAAGACATCAAACAAGTAAAACAAAATACAATAACTAACCATTTTTTCATTATTTAACCTCTCTAATGTCATTCGCCTCATAACGATTACTTAGTTCAACATCATTAAAATCGGAACGACCTGGCCCCCACATTTCCTCGATTTGCTGTTCTTTTAAATTAAACTTACCATGGCCACCCATTAAATTGTCATCGTATCCTGGATAGGGTGTATGCAAGTTATATTTCATAAAAGTTTTATCTGGATCGCGATAATATTTGTCGTCCAATCCAATCAAATGAGCAGTTTCATGTGTCACGGCAAATTCACTATTCACATCCATATAAGCTATGTTAGGGATCATATTTGCCGGTTTTGCACAACTACCACGCTCACATTGAGAAGAAGGTCCATCCGACAGCTTAACTACATTATAAGTAACACCATGTTTTTTAATGTCATATTTTACAACTTCTGTTTTTACGTTATATTTTCCAAACTTACCGCTCAAATTATTTGCAATCCAATTTGTTGCCTTTTTGATATTTGAAGGCGTAGCCGCTTTTCCGCTAAAAATAATCGGAATAGTTACATTAATCTTATTTCCGTTTTTCTGAATTATAGCAGCATTTCCATCCGGATCTACGCCATTTACCGGATTATATCCATTCCCCGCATACAGATACGGGCTTGCAAATTGCCTTGCCGGATCAACAGAAATCCACATTCCGAGCATCGGGTCTAGATATCTAGCGCCGAAGTAGTCAAGCGCAATTTCGTCATCATGTTCCTTGCCTGTGAAATTCTCCGTCACCTTGCCTGTCGGCGGCGGCAACAGTTCGACCATCTCGCCGAAGGCGCGGTAGTCGTAGGCGGCGAACGTCGTGCCGATATCAGAGTGCGCGGGGTTCGCATCGGCCTGCGTGCCATACACAAGCATCGTACTTCCGAGGTGGTTCTTCAAGTACCATTCGAATTTTGCATTCGGGATGTCGCCAGCGCCAGAACCATTGTCGGGGCTTACAGCATCTTCGATTCCATAGCGTCCGGGGCCCTGCGGCATGTTCACGACGACTTTTGTCTCTTTTGCAGGTCCGGCGTAGTTCTCGCGGATTTCCGTGCCGATGCCGGTGTAGTGCGTCACCTGCGTCGTATCCCAATCGGTGGCACCTGCAACTTGGTGCATCACAGTCTTGGAAATTCTTCTGCCTGACCCGTCATACGCCATCGTGAGTCTGAACAAACTATTGCTAGAACTACCCGTAGGTTGTGACTCTTGTATAAATTCGATAGGCATTCAAGATTTGTCGCCATTTATGTCAATTCGTTTCACTTCACGAACTTTTCAATGACGCAGCGGTGTTCTTTAGTCTTTTCGTCGTAATTCACGCCAACAAACAACAAGTCGCCGGAGTATTTTTCAAGGGCGGATCCGTAGTTCTTTTGACGAATTTGCGTGAGGGCAGTCATCTCGCAAGCATTTCGTTTGAGTTCGATAATCAACGCTGGCGTATTTGGCACATAAGGAATCATCACCACGTCAGCCACGCCTTTTCCAGCGGGCATCTCTTTCACAATCGTGTATTTCAGATTTGCATAGAAATACGCGAGGCAGATTACCGACTGGAAAGTCCCTTCGTTGTTGTAGTTTAAGTTGTTGCAAATCTGTTCGTGAGACTTGTTCAGGGCTTCGGCAACTGCGGACGCATCGCATTCGATGGTGGATTCCACAAGCTCCTTGCTAGCATTCACCAGCTTCATCAGACCCTTGTAATCGGGGGATAGTTCTACGGAGAGTATCCACTGCTCTCGCACCTCGCGGTTGGGGATGTAGCATTCTTCAGTATCCTCATCATATGCCAGGTAACCCAAGTGAATCAGGTAGGTGAACACATCGTGTTTGCTGTGAAAGTCAGTCATGGTGTTCAGGTAGCTGGACACCTTCACGCCCACACGCCCACCACCAATCATCACCTTCACGTCCTGCAAAATACCCTCGAAATCCATCAGGATGTAATTCTTGAGGGCTTCGTAAGACCCTGTCTGAGTCCAGTAGCTCTTTATCCGGCCATTATCAATGGCTTCCACGATGGAATTCGGGCTGTAGATTTCAATACCGTTCAGATTGTAGCCGTCGTACCAACGCTTGCATTCTTCAAAATCTAGCCCGCTTTCCTGACAGAGTGCTTGCACCTCTTCCGCAGTGAAACCGACAAATTCGGATAGTCGGCTTGCACCCGCCATGGTGTATTCGCGGAAAACGTTCAACTTTGACTGGACCTTGTCGCGGACGACGGGCAAAATACCCGTGAGGTAAGCGAGCGCAATGGCCGGCGCAAGGTTATCGTTTTTGAACATGGCATTCAAGAAATTCAAGTAAGATTTGAAAACCTGTTCCGAAACCCGTTCGCGAATAAGCACGTCATATTCATCCAAAATGACTACGAACTGTTCGCCTGTCTTGGCGTATATTTTGAGAAGAGCATCAGCAATACTATCGTCCTCGGTGATGCCGCAATCGGGAAACGCCGGAATCAGTTCCTTTACAACGGCACCGTTGAAAATCGGCGTTATGTCCCTTGTTTTGCGGTCAACCTTCTCTTCCTGTTCTTTCTTTGACAGGTTCGAATAGAACGCATTTACATCAAGCTTGATGACATTCAGCGTGTTCAGGTATTTCTCGAAGCTGGGATCTTTCGCAATCTTCAAATTTGCGAACAGCTCGCGGCTGTCACAACCCTTGCTGAAGTAGGCACTGAGCATATTACCCGCCATAGTCTTTCCGAAACGGCGCGAACGTGAAACGCACACGAAGCATTTTTCCGTGTTGACCAAACGATTAATCTCTGCAATAAGCATGGACTTGTCCACATAAATGGACGAGTTCAGACTCCTTTGGAAATTCGCATTATTCGGATTGACGTAAAGACCCATGCCATGAATATATAAAAAGGGCTAGGTGATGTCAATCGAGGTGTCCGGAATAGGAAAGTCTTAATCTAAATCGTACGGGAAAAGGCCGCCGAGACGAGCTTTGGAATTGCGCAAAGCGCAATACACTACGGTTCGGCAATAAAAATGCACAAGTGCATTTTTGCAGCTCTCACCTTGCTGGTATTTGTCTTCCGTTAAATTGCCCTCGGAATCATAGACAAAGATAAATACATTAATGAGAGCTTCAATTTGAAGCCCCTTGCCGTTTTTTATCCTCTTTTAGGGAGAGGGAAATGAATATTTCTGCTAACGAAGCGGTTTTATGAGTTCCTGTATAATCCACTATAATGCATTTTCATGAACAAAGCACTCCAATTATGTAGAATATACTTATAAGAGTAAAATGAAAAACAAAAATTTTTTTTGATTGAAACCCACACCAAATAAAATACCAAAAGAGATAGCCAATAAACATAATAAGCCAAACGAATATGTAAAGTAGAAAATCATTGATTGTCGTCTTTGGCATCATTGGTAGAAAATCATTGATTGTAGGCCTCGAAATCATTGGTAGAAAATCATTGATTATCATCATTGGTAAACTCTGCTTGGAAATCAGTGTGGAATTTAGCTCTTACTTCATCAGTTATTTCAACATCTTGATTGTACAAATTTACACCATAAGACGTAGCCCATTCTGCTTTCCTTTTTAAATCCTCAAGATTGGACGAATACAAACTGTTGCCGCTTGTCAAATCGCGCATAAAGTTTTCAAACCGAGGGTGCTATTTTAGAGTTTGAAGACCATCATAAACTAATTTTGAGACCTTCGCAAACTTAAAAGCAGATACTCCCCAAGGAGCAACCTTAGCCAACCTCGTTAAACCCAAAGAAGCAAAATCGAAAGCAATTGAAACCACACCTTCCGCCGCACTCGATCTAAGAGAGTTTTCAATTTCTCCTTTAGGAGGCATACATGCGACTATTCCAGACCCAAAAATAGCAAGGCCGGCAATTGATTCAACAACATGCTCAACAATACTGTGATACCTAAACCCATAACGGAATGCGGGATCATAAACTTTATTAGATTCATATATTACGTAATTTCCATCCGGATCCACGCCATTTACCGGATTATATCCATTTCCTGCATACAAATATGGGCTTGCAAACTGTCTCTTCGGATCCACGCTTATCCACATTCCGAGCATCGGGTCAAGATATCTCGCACCAAAATAGTCGAGCGATATTTCGTCATCATGTTCTTTCCCTGTGAAATTCTCCGTTACCTTTCCGGTCGGCGGCGGCAACAGTTCGACCATCTCGCCAAAGGCGCGGTAGTCGTAGGCGGCGAGCGGCGTGCCGATATCGGAGTGCGCGGGGTTCGCATCGGCCTGCGTGCCGTAAACGAGCATCGTGGAGCCGAGATGGTTCTTCAGGTACCATTCGAATGTCCTGGACGCGTTATCGTCGGCGGGCTGCGATGCGTCCGCGACCTTGTAGCGGCCGAGGCCCTGCGGCATGTTCACGACGACTTTCGTCTGATTTTTCGAGAAATCTTCACGAATTTCTGTGCCGATGCCGGTGTAGTGCGTCACGAGTTCCTTTTCCCAGTCCTGCGAGCCTACTTTCTTGACCCAGCGCGTCTTTGAAATTCTCCGGCCCGACCCGTCGTAGGACATCGTCAGCCTGAACAAATCACTGCTGGAACTTCCCATTGGTTGCTGCGTTTGTATAAATTCGATAGGCATACCTCTCCAATCATACAAAATTTTCATGCGCTTGGATTTGTTTTCCGCTAAATTATCATTTTCATTCTTTTAAAAATTCATTTATTTTTTAGTAGACGATTATCCCAAGGAGTATAAAGAAATTCCATTTCCATAAAAAGAACTATAATCCACATTTATTTTTTATTTTTTTTGCAAATTCGCTATCTATTGTATTTAACAAATCTTTAACGTCTTTTTTATCCGTTTTTTTCCCATTCCATTCTATTTCACATAGATTGTTAATGGAAAAAGAACCTTTATATCTGTTATCTAAATAACAGTCAGCAAGAAACAGAAATTTTCCTTTTTTTGTAAAATAATCTTGATCGTTGACAGGCTCTAATTCGAAGTTCTTTATTAAGGTGACAAGGTCCTGCACTGGATGATTACGGAGTCTAGACATTTTTTCACCTTCAAAAGAAGCATTCCCTATCATATAAATATTGCACAAATAATCTTTGTTGAAACTCTGGATTTTTGCGGAACGAATTATTTTTTCACAAATGGAGGTATCGACTTCATTAGGATAATAATAGAAATCTAAACAATAAGCCCATGCCTCATCTTTTTCTTTGGAAACCCAAAATCCCGAAAGATGTACATTGCGAACTAAAAGAGACTGTCCTTTATCTGTTAGAAAAAATTCACGTCTAGATGATTCTTCAAATTCATCGGAAAGAGTATTACAGCTGAAACCACCGCCATAAGAAAAATAGAGAATAGGCATATTATTTGAATTTTTGACTGTATCGGCCCAAAAAAAATCCCGTGAAGAAGTATTCTTTTCCACATAATATTTTTTTGGCAATTCAATGTGAAAATAAAAAACGTCATAAATATTTTTTTGCTCTATATCAGGAGTTTCATTTTTTGTCGAACATGTGTATAGGAACAAAATCATAAAAAAAATAAAACTATTTTTCATTAATAAAATTCCCTTCTGATCCCTGTTTTTTATTTGGGATCCACATTTCTTCAATTTGACTTGGTTTTAAGCCTGTTTTTCCATGAACACTCATTAAATTGTTTTCAAAGCCTTCAGGGACACCGCCATCGTATTGATCATCTATTCCCAATAAATGAGCAAATTCATGTCTAATTCTATAATCTCCGTCTTTGCCCCCACTTACATCAATCCAGGCCTTTGCGTTATGACGATCCCAATAATGATAAGCTTCGAAATGCTTTTGGTAATTATAATTTGATGCAGATGTTTGAACACACGACCCTCTTTCACATCTTGAATAAGGGCTGTTCCGTAATTCAACTTGATTAATTCCTGACATATCCCCTCCATTGATATCTTTAGGCAAAGATAATACGGAAACAGATACTGTATATTTTCCAAATTTTCCCGAAAATTGAGATGCCACTTGTTGCTGGACTCTAGCAATGTTTTCAGGCTTAGCGGCTTCACCACTAAAAATAACAGGAACAACGACATTAATGTTATTACCATTTTTATCTACAATAGCGACGTTTCCATCCGGATCCACTCCATTCACCGGATTATATCCATTCCCTGCATACAGATACGGGCTTGCAAACTGTCTCTTCGGGTCCACGCTTATCCACATTCCGAGCATCGGGTCAAGATATCTTGCGCCGAAATAGTCCAGCTGCGTCTCGTCATCAAGTTCTTTTCCTGTGAAGTTTTCAGTAACCTTGTCAATACCATTGTTGTTGCTGACAAAATTCAACAGTTCGCCGAAAGCCCTATAGTCATAGGCGGCCAAGGGCTTGCTGAAGTCGGCTTGATAATGAATTGCATCACCCTGAGTGCCATAGACAAGCATCGTGGAACCAAGATGGTTTTTGATATACCATTCAAAGCTCATCATAGGAATTTCACCCGCAGCCACGTTGGCATCGTTTTTCAAAGCATCTTCAACACCGTAGCGTCCCAATCCCTGCGGCATGTTCACGACGACTTTCGTCTGATTTTTCGAAAAATCTTCACGAACTTCAGTTCCGATGCCCGTGTAATGCGTCACGAGTTCCTTTTCCCATTTCTGCGAGTTGGAGTTCTTGACCCAGCGCGTCTTTGAAATTCGCCTGCCCGACCCATCATAAGCCATCGTCAGCTTGAACAAAGTATCGTTAGAACTACCCGTAGGTTCTAGTCTAAATTCGACCGGCATACCTCTCCAATCATAGGAAATATCAGGCCTTTGAACTTCTTTTACCCTTCCACGACTTTCCATTCGCCGATGGTACGCTTTTCCAAGTCAAACGTCACACCAATCTTGAACAACTTCTTCGGCGAGCCGTCCTTGGCCTTCGTAGCCGAGTATGGAATCAAGTAACCCTTGTCGTCGATCTGTTTGAGGGCATCTTCGACGGTAGCGGAACCATCCAGTTTAAACTCGAAAACGTAAACCGCATTAGCAGTCTCCACGACGGCATCGGCACGGCCGACGGCACTGCATTCCTCGGTACGCACAACGTATGGCGTACACAACTTGAAAATCAGGAACAATACCGTCTTGTAGTGGTTTTCGTCCTTGTGTTCCGCATTGTACGGGATGCCGCTCATAAATGCACGAATAAAATTCATGGCGTCATCAAGCTTTCCTTCTCGTAAAGCCTTTGTAAAACGGAGCATGAACATATCGTTGTCAACAACGTCATCCATAGCGTAATATGGCATTAGGGCTTTCAGAAAACCGAGACGCACTTCCTCGTTCGGGAACCCAATCGTGTAGGCGAATCCATCAAAGCCCTTTATCGTCAAGTAACCGCTCTGGTAAAGCATCGGGATGGGATTTTTCGCCGTCTCCGTCGGGGCGTCGAACATGTCTAGGGTCGCCTCAAACCCGGTATCGAAAGGAGTCGGATCCACCTTGTACTTGCTCATGAGCCTGGTCAGAATCGTCGGCGTACCGGTCGCGAACCAGTAATTGGCTAGTTCTCCATCACTTAGTGAATTGATTAGGCTGAACGGATTGAACACGTCCGGTGAGTTTTTGCTGAAATGATAACCGTCGTACTGGCGTTTGAGCGCCTCGCAGGCCTCGTCATAAGTCATGCCATTTTTGTCGGCAAGCGCCTGAATTTCGGGCTGCATCTGCGTCAGCACTTCTTCTTTCGTAATTCCGCAGATGGCCGCGTAGTCATCGTTCATCGTGATGACCTTCAAATTGTTGAGTTCGCTGAAGATGCTGAGCTGGCTGAACTTGCTGATGCCCGTGAGGAACACGAAGCGGAGGATGCCGCCCAAATCCTTGAGCGGGCTGAAAAGCTTGCGCATCTCGTTCTTGAGCGTGAGCTGGAGTTCCGGATTTTCCATGGAATCCAGCAGCGGGGCGTCGTATTCATCGACAAGCACCACAGGAGGCATGCCCGTGGACTCGTGGGCGGCCTTGATGAGCAATTCAAAACGAACACCCCAAGCCGACTTATCTGACGGGACAAGTCCATACTGGCGTTCCCATTCACCTAACTTCAAATTAAGAGTGTCTGCTAGATCCTGTTCCGTAATGTACTTGTTTCCGGCAAAGCTCAACTTGAAAACCGGATATTTTTTCCATTCGGTTTCGAGTTTATCCATGGCAAGGCCGGTAAAAAGTTCCTTGCGACCCTCAAAATAATACTGGAGCGTGCTCACCAGAAGCGATTTTCCGAAACGGCGCGGACGTGACAAAAAGAAATACCTATCCGCTTTGACCAATTTATAAATCAAGTCGGTTTTGTCAACATAATACTTGCCGTCTTCGCGGATAACCGCGAAATCCTGCACACCGATAGGGAATCTCTTTAACGCCATACTAGTAATATAATTAAAGCGATTATCTGTGGCAATAGCCCAACAAGCGAGCCTCACCAATCATAGGAAATTTTAAAGCCCTTGAATTTATCCTTGGTATTTTTTTTTCAAAACGCAGGAAAAATATTTGATAAAACTACTCTTTTCCTTCTAAACAATCGTGATTCGTTTTTGCTGAAGATATAATTTTCTCACATATATTAGAATCAACAAGATCTGGTCGGCATACCACATGTTTTTTCCCATAATAAATACACGAAACAAATTCATCATAACTTAGTTTATTTTTCAAAAAATATGTTATACTGATTTGCACACGAATGAAGATCCCGTACAAAATCGTCAGACAAGTCAAAATCTCCAATAATTTGAGGTCTAACAGCAATAATCGAATCTTTTCCAAAAACTAAGCCAAAGCCATCTGAAGGACAACTTACAAAATCACTCAATAAACTGATTTTGCCTGAGACAGGATTCCTTTCTAGATTTTTTTTCTTTATCTTTCTTTCAAAATTCAAAAACAATGACGAACTTTGTAATTCATCGCTCATAACATATTCATCAAAGAACCCCTCAATACCAATCATTGCATATTTACGTTCCACATCATAATAAATCAATCCAACAATAGCCTTCTGTTTATTTGCAAAAACACATCTGGAAACATCATCTATTAATGACTTATTTTGACTGTACAATCTACCCCATTCTGCAAAACAGTCATTCTGCGCAATGGCAACATCTTTTGACGTTTGGATTTGATTGCCTTTTTTAGAGCTCAGGTCACTTGAATTTGTTAGAGTGCAACCATAAAGCAGAAATATAAATATTGTACAAAAATCAAGTCTTTCACCATTGAAACCCCTGGAGGAATATTTTATAATCATTTTGCAACTTATATTAGAATGTTTGCATAAATGGAATAAAGAAATTTTATCTACTCGCTACCAAATATGGAAACCGACGCCTAGATAGAATCTATGCTTAGCGAGCTTTTTATCGCGTTCACGCCCATCAGGAGATCCGTCAACATAGCAACGCAATTTACCATCCTTACCTGTACCAGCCCCACATCCATTCTCGCCATATTTAAAGACATACTTTGCTTTGATAGTAAAATACGATCCAAAAGAAATAACATCGCGATATAAATTAGATATCCAAGGTCTAAATTCTAATTGCAATCCCGCCATCCAAGGGTCGTATCCACCGACAAAAGGAACGACTTTAAAATATTTGTTTTCAAAAGCGTCAAAACCTGCAAGAATATTCCATCTTGAATGATAGTCATCATCCAAACTATAACTCACTGTTAAAACAAATCTTTGATATTGAAGGACGATATTCCATTCATAACTTCCATTTGATGGACTTATAAAAGCTTCCGCCCCAAAGCCCCCCGTATAATAATACCATTCATAATATCGGTCAACATAAATTAACATACCTCGACGAGATTCTGCATCATGTTTTTCTCTTTGAATTAGTAAGTTGAATTTTGAATTCGGATATCGTTTCTGATAGTCGTCTAATCTAGAAATCAATGAATCATAAAAAAGAGTATCTCGTTCAACAGCAGAATTACGATCATAACCAAATCGATAAGCCCTTCCAGCTTCTCTATGACCATAGTTAAAAGCCTGACAAGCAGAATCGCATACATAGGGCCTATTTACATTCAAAACTTCACCATTCATAACATCTTTCATCAATTCCGCAAGTTCTTTATATTCCTGATCAATATCCGCATTTGCAACTTGATTCAGTTGTTCTTGAAAATTAGATACTTTGCTCAGATCCATATTTTCATAAAGATATTCAGTCAAATTATCGTTAAACGCAGAGAACCACATATTTTGAACTCAGCAATATCGTTCATCCTCATCATCACATTCAATCGAACGTACGCGTTCTTTTGCAAGCGTTATTATAGCCGAATCAAGCTGATCTGTTAAAAAGAAAATCTGAATAAGCTCTGATTTATCTAAAGCGTGCTCTTCGTATGCCGAATCCGATAAAACATCAACAAAATGTCGTGTACTTTCAACATCTTTTTCTTTTACGGCTTGCAACAAGGAATCCCTTGTATCTCCCAAAAACTTTTTGTCTAGTTTGTCAATTTTTTCTAGTTCGGCCCAAAATTTTTCTTGATTTGCAGAAGCAGAAAAAGAAAAGCAACAAAGCCCAACAAACAAAATTAACGAAATCAGAAATCGGAGACGCATATAAAATAAGATACATTTTTTTCACTTTTAAAGAAGCATTTTAAGGTTTAACAGCTGTACAGGTCCATTTTTGTGTTTTATTTTAACCATTTTCCTGCCTTACTTTACAATTCTTGAAATATTGAGCTATCTTTATATCGTCAAAAAGTAAAAGAGGTTTTTGGCACGCACGACGCAACTTCGCCATGAAGACGCCACACGTGCAAACATTATGAAAAAGATAATTGTAGTGAATACTCCAAAGAATTGGAAGTTTCACATTCCCGAAGCCGAAATCGTCTCGGCAAAAGACTACCTTACTAATCCCGAATTTACAACACAGAAAAACGTCCGCGTTTTCAACTTGTGCAAGGACTACAGCTACCAGAGCAAGGGGTATTATGTTAGCCTGCTTGCCGAAGCGCGCGGTCACAAGGTCATCCCGAACGTCAAGAACATCCGCGATTTCAAGGCCCCGGCTGTTGTGAAAATCATCAGCGACGATATCGACGAGCTGATTCAAAAAAGTCTCCGCAAATTGACGGGCACGGAATTTGTGCTTTCGATTTACTTCGGACAAAACGTGAGCCCGCAATACCTGGAGCTTTCGCAAGCTCTCTACCGCGTTTTCCAGGCACCACTCCTGCGTGCAAAATTTGTCTTTAAACAGAAATGGTTTATCCAGTCCATCCGTCCGATTAGCGTGGATGAAATTCCCGAAACGCACAAGGAAATGGTCGATCAGTTCGCCATCGAATACTTCCAGAAAGAACGATTTGTGTCGCCCAAGACCGAAGAATACGTCTATGACCTCGGCATCCTCACGAACCCTGAAGAGGTCGAGCCGCCGAGCAACAAGGAAGCCATCCAGATGTTCATCGAAGCCGCGCAAGACACGGGTTTCCGCGTGGAGATGATTACCAAGACGGACTACCACCGCGTTGGCGAATTCGACGCCATTTTCATCCGCGAAACGACGAACGTCAACCATCATACGTATGCATTTGCACGCCGTGCCCAGAGCGAAGGTATCGCCGTCATTGACGATCCCGACAGCATTCTGCGTTGCTCGAACAAAGTTTATCTGCAAGAACTGATGACGGTCGGCAAGATTCCAGCACCAAAAACAATTATCGCCCACAGCGAAAACCGCCACACGCTTGCGAAGGAACTTGGATTCCCGATGGTCATCAAGACTCCGGATTCCAGCTTCAGCATGGGCGTCAAAAAAGCAAACAACAAAGAAGAACTCGAACAAATTCTAGATTCCATGTTCGAGCACAGCGACCTGCTCATCGCTCAAGAATTTACACCCACGGATTTTGACTGGAGAATCGGCATCCTCGATGGAAAGCCGCTTTACGCCTGCAAATACTACATGGCAAAGAACCACTGGCAAATTTACAACTGGGACAGCAAGGATAAAAACGAAACTTGCGGCAAGTGGGATTGCCTCCCGATTGAAAGTGTGCCGCACGGAATTGTGAAAACAGCGCTCCGCGTTGCAAGCCTTATCGGGAACGGACTCTACGGCGTTGACCTCAAGGAAATCAACGGCCATCCAGTCGTGATTGAAGTGAATGACAACCCGAGCATCGACCACGGCATCGAAGACCTCGTCGGCAAAAAGAAGATTTATCTCGCCGTGATGAGGAGCCTGCGCCACCGCATCGAAGACCGCCAAAACGCAGCACAACAGAAAGTACAGCAACACGAAAGGGATATGTTTCTTTAAGAAGTAAACAGTATGCAGTGGTTAGTAAACAGGATAAAATCCTAACCACTAACCACCAACCACTAACCACTATTTATCATGAGCAATTACAAACTTTGGGAACGCTTCGGCGTTGAAATGGAATTCATGATTGTCGATCGCGACACGCTGAACGTGCTGCCGCGCGCCGATGTTCCCCTCGGAAAAGACAAAGACGGCAATCAGCTATCCGATGTGGAATACGACGACATCGGACTTTCAAACGAACTTGTAAGCCATGTACTGGAATTCAAGTGCGCACACCCCAAATCGACATTTGACGGGCTTGGCAAGCGATTCTTCCACGAAATCCGCCGCGCCAACAAGAAGCTCGAAAAAATCAACGCCATGCTTTTGCCGAGCGCCTGCCATCCGTTCATGGATCCGGCAGAAATGCAGCTCTGGCCGTACGATTGCCTCGACATTTACCAGACTTACGACCGCATTTTCAACTGCAAGGGCCACGGCTGGGCAAACCTGCAAAGCACACATCTGAACCTTTCTTTTGACGGTGACGAAGAATTTGGCGAACTCCATGCAGCGATTCGCCTGCTTTTGCCGCTGATTCCAGCCATTGCCGCCAGCAGCCCGTATCTCGACAGCAAATACACCGGCTACCGCGACGCCCGAATCAACGTCTATCGTCACAACCAGGACAAAGTTCCTGAAATCACGGGCCAAGTCATCCCGGAACAGGCTTACAGCTACGACGAATACAACAAGCAGATTTTCGACAAGGTAAAGAAGGCTATCGCACCGTACGATACCGAACACTTGCTCAATCATTTCTTCTTGAACAGCCGTGGAGCCATCGCCCGCTTTGACCGTGGAGCCATCGAAATCCGCCTCGTTGACATTCAGGAATGCCCGAACGCCGACATCGCCATCGCAGAACTCGAAATTGCAACCCTCAAGGCCATTGTGAACGGCAAATTCGCGGGCACTACGCATACGCTTAAGGAATACCGCGAATTCTTGCGCAACTTCGACACGACCCGCCTTGCAGAACTCCTCGCCAAGACCACGAAGGATGCCGAAAATGCGATCATCGATTGGCAAGAATATCTCAGTGTATTTGGCATGAATTTCGCGACTACCAGCGCAACCCCAAATACCGCAATTACTGCCAGCGATATCTGGAAGCACATCTACAGCGTCGTGAAAAACGACCTCACCAAAGTCTCGCAAAGCTTCATGGAAAAAATGCTCGAACGCGGAACTCTCTCCAGCGCCCTCTACAAAGTGCTCGGCGACGCCCCCACCCACGAAGCATTCGTCACGGAATACAAAAAACTAGCCGATTGCCTTGCGCACAACCGGCTTTACGGAATATAAAATCGTTGCACACTACAGCAAAGAAGATACCGCAACCCTTCAATTTTGTGAACACAATCACAGTGTGACTCATTTCACACCAAATATCCACAAAATCTAGATATATTGTATTCACAAACAAAGGAGGGATATATGGGTACAAATAATCGAAGCAACGAAGGTGACGATTATATTCCACCGTATAAGCCGTGAAAAAATTTACGACAATGCGAAAACGAGTTCCGCGTGGACTCGTTTTTTTTTACAACCTAACTAAGGTTGGTGATAAGGTCCCTAAGCTGGTTTGCTGAGTCTGCCGAAGCACTGCCGAACGGCAGATCGCAAATAGCGGCCAGCATTCGTTCATGAGTACAAACCTCAGCGGAAACTCCGTGAATTGAACCCGTGGAATAAAATGATGTACACGCACATTCGTGAGCGTGGCAGCGGAATCGAATTGCGCAGCCCTCGCACTCTTCTTTATCGCGGTTAAAGAAATCACGAACATCACGAGCGACCGGCCCATCAAAAATTTTTGCAAGAGCATCAAAAACATTCCCTAAAACGTAAGGAGCATCCGGTTTACTCGTTATAAAGCGTGTGCAGGGGAAAAGGTTCCCGTTTGCAGCACAGGCGACAATACCTTGGGTCACATGGCAACTCGTTGTACGATGACGTGCACCCACAAGCCTGAGCTTTAGCTTGTCTTGAATCGTTCCCAAATAAAACGGAGCTTTATTGCGTTTGAGTTCCATCCAAAACTTTGCGATTTCCGTATATTCGCGTGCAAGAACGTCAAATTCATCCCCCGTCCACTTGCCATCAAAATCTACAGCCGTTGTCATAGATTTAAAGCCTTGAGCTTGAATCCACCGGACAGATTCTGAAAGCGAATGCATATTTTCTCGCGTCACGACAGAAAACACAACAGTATCGAGTTCTCGCAATGCAGGAATATGCGGTTCAATAAGTTTGAACGAGCCTCCCCCATTCTTCATTTTACGGCAAATGTCATGATGTTTTTCGGGACCGTCAAGCGAAACATAAACTCGAAAGTCTTCACGCTTCAAATATTCAATAATTGAAGCGTTAAGCAAAGTCGCATTTGTATTTACCGCAAAACGCAAACGAAATTTATCACGTCCTTGCACCAAAGCTTTTGCAAATTCCACACCTTTATGGATCAAGCCCATACAAAGCAGCGGTTCACCGCCAAAAAAAGTGATGTTCAGATAATTCTGCCCCAGCGAAAGCGTACGTTCAAAAGCAAGAAGAATTGCCGCTTCCATAATATCATTCTGCATCGTAAGCGAGCGAGACTCATGGCTTACTTTATAATAACAATAACTGCAACGTAAATTGCACCGTTCGGTAAGGGATAAGACAAGATTCATTATTATTCAAGATTTATCTTTTTGATATCTATATTTAATTTTCTCCATTATACATCTCAATCACCCCTCCATCAGGATAGTCTTTATGAGTCTCAAGATACTCCTTCAATTTCTCCATCATTTCTTCCTCGGACATGTTACTAAAAGGATCCTCAAAATCAAGAATTTCTTCTGGAGTCATCTCTTTATTTTTTTCAGATTCGTTACTCGATGAACTAGAAATCGAATCGGGCATTGAAGAACTTGACAACTCCGAAGAAGACGACGGAGGAATCGGCTCGACCAAATCATTGCTCGTTTTCGCAACATTACCCGCACACCCTTCTAGCGAAACAAGTGCGGACATACCCAAAGTCACAGCAAGCCCTTTCACGACCGCAGCAGACCATTCGCAATTCTTTTCGACTTTACACTTTTTGATATCCATATTTGACGACCTCAATCATTCTCCATCACGCCTCCACTAGGTTCTTCTCTATGTGACTCGATATACTTCTTTAATTCCTCCATTTATTCCTCGGACAACTCATTGAAAGGATCACTATCTAATTTTTTAAGAATTTTTTCAATCATCTGAGTTTCGTTATCAGAATCATTACTCGATGAACTAGAAATCGATTCAAACATTGAAGAACTCGACAACTCCGAAGAGGACGATGGCTGAACCGACTCTGTCAAATCATTGTTCGTTTTCGCAACATTACCCGCACACCCTTCTAGCGAAACAAGTGCGGACATACCCAAAGTCACCGCGAGCCCTTTCACGACCGCAGCAGACCATTCGCAATTCTTTTCAACTTTACACTTTTGGATATCCATATTTTACCACACTAAACAATAAAATACTTTTATTCGCACTCCAAAAGTACAAGCTAACACAAAAAAAATTACCCCATTACGAAAATGGGGTAAATTCACTAAATCGCTTTAGAACCGAGCCAAATTAGACTTTCAATTCGCCTGCATCAATATTGCTCCAGTCGGGAACCTTTTCGATAGCCGGGCGGACTTCTTCGGTCACGAACTTCACGACCTGTCCCGGAGCGCGGCCCACGAACTTGCGGAGGTCGAGGATTTCCTTGAGCTTTTCTTCCGTAATACCGAGTTTCTGGAACTTTTCGTTCTTCAGCACGCGTTCAAGCAAATCGTTGTCCTTACCCTGTTCCTTGACGACCTTGCCAGCTTCCATGGACATCACGCGGATTTCTTCGTGGAGTTCCTGACGGTCGCCGCCATTCTTCACACCTTCCATAATGATGTTTTCGGTAGCCATGAACGGGAGTTCGGCCATGATGCGCTTTTCGATAACCTTCGGATAAACGACAAGGCCGTTGGTGACGTTCTCAGCGATGATAAGCATGGCATCCATTGCGAGGAATGCTTCCGGAATGGCAAGGCGCTTGTTGGCACTATCGTCGAGGGTTCGTTCGAACCACTGCGTTGCCTGCGTGAAGGCGGTGCTGTTGACCTGAGCCATCACGAAACGAGCGAGGGAGCAAATGCGTTCGCTGCGCATCGGGTTACGCTTGTAAGCCATGGCGCTGGAGCCAATCTGAGTCTTTTCGAACGGTTCTTCGACTTCCTTCACGCCCTGCATGAGGCGCATGTCGGTAGCGAACTTGTGCAGAGACTGAGCGATGGAGCTGAGCACCTGGTTCACGCGGTTGTCCCACTTACGAGTGTAGGTCTGACCGGTGATGGTGAGCACGCGCTTGAAGCCAGCCTTGGCGGTCACGCGGCGGTCGAGTTCCATAATCTTTTCTTCGTCGCCGTTGAACAGGTCCATGAAGCTGGCCTGCGTACCGGTCGTGCCCTTCACGCCGCGGAACGGAAGCACTTCGATGAGGAAGTTCAATTCTTCGAGGTCGATGAGCATGTCCTGGAGCCAGAGGCAAGCGCGCTTGCCCACGGTCGTAAGCTGGGCAGCCTGGAAATGCGTCGCACCGAGCTGGGCCATGTCCTTGTATTCCATCGCAAACTTGGAAAGCTTGTCCATCACGCGGCAAAGGCGCTTGCGCACGAGAATCATGGCCTGTTGCATCTGGATAAGGTCGGTGTTGTCGCCCACGAATGCAGACGTTGCACCCAGGTGGATGATGCCCTTCGCCTTCGGGCACTGGACGCCGTAAGCGTAAACGTGACTCATCACATCGTGACGGCGGCGCTTTTCTTCTTCTTCGGCGACTTCGAAGTTGATATCCTTCTCGTGGGCCTTCAGTTCGTCCACCTGCTCCTGCATAATCGGGAGGCCGAGTTCCATTTCGGATTCGGCGAGGTAAATCCACAGCCTCCGCCAAGTCTGGAACTTGTACTGCGGGCTGAAGATGAAACTCATTTCCTTGCTGGCGTAACGCTTGATAAGCGGGCTTTCGAACTGATCACGCATAAAAATGTCCTTGTTAAAATTTAACAAGGACAAATATAAAAATTTAAGAGGCTGGGCGCTATTCGTTCTCCCAAACAAGCACAGGAAAGCCGCCATTAAGACCAGAATCGTAGGTAAAAGCTTCGCCAAGAAGTTCAGCAAAATCCTCGGATTTCATTTCGTCACCTGTTTTAGGCGTTGCGACTCCCCCACCGTTATTGAGGCCGAAGGGTTCTTGATCGCCTTGTTCCAGATAGTAGTAGTCTGCCATCGTGGTATTGTAGTTGTAGCCAATCATCAAGCCGACAAGCGAATCGCCATCGACTTTGCCTGTAGAATAGGCCGAACTTGTAACGCCTTCCTTATTATAGGAGAAGATACCACCAACATATTCTTCGCCATTAACATCACCAACATTGTACAAATATTTTGATGTTACATATACTGCAGACCCCACAATGCCTGCTGTACCATATTTCCCTTCAATATCAGCAACATTACCAAAAGAGGAAACATCTCCTGAGCACACTACTCCAGAAACCCCTCCAACATATTTTTCCCCTATGACAGGTCCATGATTATAAGCATTTGAGAAAGAACCACACTTATAGGCATTTAAGCACGAATAAGAACTAGATTCTTTATTATAAGAAGCAATGCCTCCACAAATTCCAGAAACGCCACCAACAAAGTGTTTTCCTGTAATTTTTCCACTATTTTTTAATTTTTTGAAATCATTTCGTGAAGAGGTTCCAATAATTCCAACTACGCCGCCAACAAAGCCATAACCATCAATAGGGGAAAAGTTTTCAGCACCATCTAAAGAAACGCTAGCAGCGCATCCTACAATACCACCAACTTTGGGACCTCCGCTAACAATCCCCTTATTTGCCACATTATTTACAACTGAATTTGACGAATAATCCCTTTGATACGAATTTCCTATAACACCACCAACACATTCTTCCTGTCCAGACACACTAGCATAGTTTGTCACCTTCTCTACAGTTCCAATATTATATCCAACAACAGCTCCAGTATTTTTACCACCATACACCCAAGAATTTTCTACCGTCAAATTCTGCACCGTTCCACTACTATGCCCAAACAAACCATTATGCGTACTGGTGGTATTGATAAACATCCCGCTTATCGTATGTCCTGCACCATCAAAATTGCCATCAAAGGTAACACTTGAATTTCCAATAGGAGTCCATTTGTGGAGTTTTGTAGAGTCCCCAACCAAAGCACCATTTTCATCAATAACATCACCCTTGTTCAGCTTGATGTCAGCCCCAAGCTTAAAATACTTACCACTATAATCCTTATCACCTGCATTCACCACGAAAGAAAGGTGCGCAAGCTGCTCTGCAGTCAAAATAACGTACGGACTCAACTTAGTTCCCGCACCGCACGCAAAATCCTTAGCCGTGGTCCCGTCCCAAGGTTCACCAGTATCGCCAACACAATCATCATCTAACTCATCCACAGAAGAACTACTTGATTTGTCGCTATCAACCTTTTCGCTAGAACTACTATTAGTCTGTTTGTCTGCGCTACTAGATGAATGTTTCTCGTTCTCCTTGCTACTAGAACTTTTCCCTTTTTTACTAGAGCTACTTACAGTAGAAGTTTCCTCGTCATCTGAAGGAGGAGAAACCGATTGCGAACAAGCCGCAAAAATCATCGCTACACCTAAAGCAAAAAACAAATTAAAATGCATAAATTCTCCAAAGACTCTATTCGTTATAATATATATTCCTCAAACATAAAAAGAGTCCAAAGGACTATTCCAATATGGAAATTTGTAAAAATTCATTTTTTAACTTGACAATCGCTATTCAATAACATATATTAAGTACACAAATGTACACTAGCATTTGATTAAACAATAACATCATACCCCCGTCTTTTCCAGCATGTAGGCGGAAGGAGCGAAAAATGAATACTAGCCAGACTAGGCAGGAAAAAGTTATATTGCCATTTAGCAATATGATGTACCCTTTCATGACATTAGACGACAACGCTGAAATTGTCCATTCCGAAATGGGCAATGACGGGCGCGTCAAGGTGTACATCGAAAAGCCCGATGCAAAAGATGGCTTCCATCGAGCGACATGCTATTTACCCTCCTACACATGGGAAGATATATTCGGTTTTTCAGATGAGGAACTCGATCGCTACAGAAAGGTGATTGAGTCGACAGTTCATCTGATAATGGAATTTTCTCAGAAAGGTCGGTTTAGCAATGCCGCAAATCTTTAAAATAGGTTCTTTCTGGGTTTATTTTTGGTCCAACGAAAACGATCCGTTGGAGCCAATCCACGTCCACGTGTCTGAAGGAGCGCCCAGTGCAAACGCCACAAAGATCTGGATTACAAAAGCAGGCAAATGCCTGCTAGCCCATAACAATTCTCGCATCAATCCGCAAATTCTTCATAATATTCTTCGGATTATCGAAGCTAGGAACGAAGAAGTGGTCAATAAATGGAAAGATTTCTTTGGAACAATTTCTTACTATTGCTAGTACTCTTTTCTTTTTTTTGCAGTAGATTTATAGTATGAAGTTGACGCTAAAGCTGGTATCCCTCCTCCTTCTCGTGTGCGCGACGGTTGCCGCGACGGTTTTCGTCATGAAAAAAATGGAACCCGCCGAACCCACGGGCCCAAGCATCACGAGCGCGTTCGTGGAGCAGCGAATAAGCGAGATTTCGGAACTCGCCACCCTGCACCACCACTACCGCAAGAACGCGAACTACCAGGACGCCAAAAAACTCCTGGAATACATGCCCGATTGGCGAATCAACAAGTCCATCAAGGAGTTCATGCTGATTTACCAGGGCGACGTCAAGCTGGGTTACGACCTGAAGGAAATCAAGACAAGCATCGATCCCATCACTAAAACCATCCTCATCATCCTCCCCGAGCCCAAGATTCTAAGCCACAGCATTGACTTCAAGAGCATCCAGGTTTTGTGGGAAAAGAAAGGCTGGTTCAACGACATCCGGTTCGAGGACTTCAAGCAGTTCTTTATCGTCGAACAGAAGAAGTACGAAGAAGAAAACAACGACGAACTGAAACGCAGGGCGCGCGAGCACGCCCAGAAAGTCATCCAGCTCTACATCGGTTCTGTTGCCAGCGAAGACTACCAAATCAAGGTAGAATAAATCTTCCCATTTTAAACTTCGGAAGCGAATTCTTCCATGCTCTTGCGCACGGGGTGCCTGGGCGAAGGGCCGCCGTTCTCGGGGTCGGCGTAGCCGATATCCAGGAGGCAGGCCAACTTTAAGTTGTCCGGAAAGTTAAACGCGCTCTCGATGTACGATGCGTTAAATCCGCGGGCCCAAAGGGTAGCAAGCCCGAGGTCGGTCGCCTGCATCATCATCGAGGTGGTAACGATGCTCGCATCCATCACGCCGCTATTGAAGTTGTCGTTGTACTTTTCGGCGGTGTAGCAGTTGGGTTCGTCGTAGCAAACCATCAAAACGACGGGGGCGTTGTAGGCCATGCGGGTAATGCCGCGAATCTTTTCGAGCGCCTCGGGGGACTTGATGACCTTCACGGTCACGGGCTGTGCGTTGACCGCCGTTGGGGAAATGCGGCCCGCCTCGAGCACCTGGGCGAGTTTTTCGAGTTCTACGGCCTGGGCAGTGAATGCTCGGCAGCTATAACGGTTCTTGGCCAAATCCATGAAAGACATACAAATTTCTCCTGTCAAAAAAGTTTACCTAACAATATTTCAACTAGTCCTGGATACAGCGGACTGAATATGCGGCTCCACTGGACTTTTCGTACGGGACCCAGACCTCATATCTATAGATGACTGAACTCAATTCGTACTTTAGCATGATACAGTTCTTTTCGGAACTCCAGAAAAATGCGGAAGACTCAGAATTCTTGTACCCCAAACTCCTTCTGCCAGCAGGGATTGCAGAAAAACCGAAGGCATCTGTGCCGTTGCGATCAAAGTCCCAACCCGTCTGCGATTTCAGCATTCCGCCTGCAGTCTTTGAAATTCTTCCAACGGCGGCAATCAAAATTTCCCATTCTACCCAATCAGGCAAGTGCCAACCACTCGGACATACCGTTGCCATTGCAGCATCCGCCCCATAAAGCCGTCCATACTTGGCACAATTTATTGTATCATCATTGAAGCAGTAGCTATCATCCATTTCGTAATTAAGGTTTTCCGCCATCCACGTCTGCGTACCGATAGATACAGTTTTGTACGTCTGACTATCACGAGAGTCGGTCAACTCCCCATATACACATGTATCCACCTGATCTGTTTTACACGGCGATGCCAATGCTACGTCGCGAAGTGGATTTGCAACTGTCGTTTTTTCATCATCCTTTAGACAACGAACAGAAAAAGCATCTCCCTTGTTATCGTAATACAGATAAGCATCCCCATTGCCATAACTTAGGCACGCGCCGTAGGCATACTGAGCGGCGTAATCGTTAAGGTTCTCCGTAACACTCCAGAAATAGGCACAACTGCCATCGTATTCTGACTCGCCATTGCGGCCAAAAAAGCCGTCATAAACTTTTTTGTAACCAGCAGGGAGCGCTGAAAAACCAAAAATATCCGTACCTTTGCCGCGACTATCCCAACCGGACATAGACTTGAGCACCTCACCAGCTGTCAACGCCCCCCCGACCGCGGCAAACAAAGTTTCCCATTCAGCCTTGCTAGGCAAGTGCCAACCACTCGGGCATACCCCCTGAACAAGTCCCGATGGCAGATTGTATATACGACTAGAACTAGAATCAGAAACGTATCCAATAGCAGTCATCCATGTGTAAAGGCGACCGTATTTGGAACAATTTGTTGTATCGTCATTATAGCAATAGCTACCGTCCGCATCGTAGTTTAGGTTTTCGGCCATCCATGTCTGCGTACCAATGGTCACTGTCTTGTAGGTTTGCCCATCGAAATCAGTCAACTCTCCATATACACATGTATCCTCCTGATCCGTTTTACACGGCGATGCCAATACTACATCGCTTGGCGAAGATACTTCGCTCTTGAGGCAACGGACACTAGCCAAGATATCCTTTGCATCGCCACCTAATGACGCGTCGTCGTGCTCGCTGTGCAGGGTCACTTCGTAGGCGCGGATTTCTTCACCAATATCCTCCGTAGCACTCCAGAAATCCGCGGAATATCCCTCACCATCAGGCAACGCAGAAAAACCTACATCGTCCGTTCCGTTGCCATTATCCTTCCAGCCAGATGTAGACTTGAGCACCTTGGCAGCCGTGTACTCGCCACCGACGGCATCAAACAAAGTTTCCCATTCAACCTTGCTAGGCAAGTGCCAACCGCTCGGGCACGCCCCCTGAACATGTCCTGGAGGCAAATTGCATTCACGGGCACGACCACATTCGTCCTCAGGCTTTCCAACAGCCGCAGCCCAAGTATACAAGCGACCGTACTTGTCGCAGTTTTTTTCTTCATCTTGATAGCAGAAACTAGAATCCACTTTGAAATTGAGGTTTTCCGCCATCCATGTCTGCGTACCGATCGTCACAATCTTGTAGGTTTGACCATCACGGGAGTCGACAAAAGTATCTTTGGCATCTTTTGTCTCGGTCGACGGATCAGATTCTGCAGAAGACGAATCTCCACAGGCAACAAAAGTCGTCATCGCAAGCAGCGACGCAAAAAACAGCATTAATAAGCTTTTCATACGAAACAATGTACATTTTTCCCAAAGAGAGAGCAAAGAACTCGCTCACTTTTGGCGCCCCTTCGGAGCGCATTTGGCATCTACGACGCCATGTGGCTGCGTTTCGGCCATAGGTAATGTAAACATTACCTGCGGCACTCAACTTGCACACATTTTGTACGGCTCGGCCATGTCAAAGCGTAAACGCTTTGCCGCGGCGCTCGCCTTTTGACGCCTTCGGCGTCCGTGGCTACGGCTCAAATATGCGAAAGCAAGCTTTCGCGCATTGCTCGCCTTGCACACTTTTACTAAATTTGCGGACATGAAAAATTTTTACGTTACAACGCCGATTTATTACGTTAACGACGCCCCGCATATCGGGCACTCCTACACCACCGTCCTCGCGGACATCCTTACCCGCTTCCACAAGATTCTGGGCTACCAGACGTTCTTCTTGACCGGCACCGACGAACACGGCCAGAAGGTTCAGCGCGCCGCCGAAAAGCGCGGAGTGACCCCGCAGGAACACGTGGACGAATACTACCATCGCTTCGAAGACCTGTGGAAGAAGATGGGTATCAGTAACGACTTCTTTATCCGCACCACGATGCCGGAACACAAGGCCTTTGTGCAGGAATGCCTGCAGAAGCTCTGGGACAAGGGTGAAATCTACTCGAAGGAATACGAGGGCTGGTACTCCGTGGGCGAAGAACGCTTTTTTGGCGAAGACGAACTCGACGAGAACAAGTGCGACCCCATCAGCCACCGCCCGGTAGAATGGCTCAAGGAAAAGAACTACTTCTTCAAGATGGGTTCTTACCAGCAGAAGCTGATTGACTTCTTGGAAAGCCACAAGGACTGGATTGTGCCGGACTACCGCTGGAACGAAATCCGCGGATTCCTGCGCCAGCCGCTGAACGACCTGTGCATCAGCCGTCCGAAGGCACGCCTCAGCTGGGGCATCCCGCTGCCGTTCGACACCGACTACGTGACCTACGTGTGGTTCGACGCCCTGCTCAACTACGTGAGCGCCTCCACCGCCTTCCACAAGACTTATGCCGACGGCACGCCGATTTGGCCTGCCACTTACCACCTCATCGGCAAGGACATTCTCACCACGCATAGCGTGTACTGGCCGACCATGCTCATGGCTCTTGACATTCCGCTCCCGCAGCACATCCTGGCCCACGGCTGGTGGCTCGTGAACGGCGGCGAAAAGATGAGTAAGTCCGCTGGCAACGTCGTGAACCCGATGGACTACATGGAAAAGTACGGCATCGACGCGTTCCGCTATTTTCTCGCCCGCGAAATGGTGGTGGGCCAGGACGCGAACTTCACGCACGACGCCTTCGTGCGCCGCATCAACAGCGACCTCGCGAACGACCTCGGTAACGTGCTGAACCGCGTACACCGCCTGGTGCTCAACAACTTCGAAGGCAAGCTCCCCGCAGCGACATCCATCGGCGACGCCGAGCAGGAAGTCATCGAT
>JAEEGI010007200.1_pt1 | contig 24944 bp, 22 predicted proteins | sample 8958751 | NCBI WGS metagenome assembly JAEEGI01 (sample SAMN16246545, study PRJNA631951) | gut metagenome | biome: gut microbiome; feature: rumen; material: KS-attached | host: Bos | place: Iran: Karaj | collected 2018-10
CCAATTTTATAATAACAAAAAAATGTAAACAGTGTCTTTTTCACTGTCTACATTTAATGTACCACTTTAAAATATGTCTTTTTATTTATGGTTAAATATGTTATCATAATAAAGTTCTTGGGGGATATATGGGACTTTTATGTATTAAAAATTATAGATTTGATGATACTACTTTTAATGTTTTTTGTAAGTTAAGAGATTTAATTACATGTATTAAAGATCGTAAGCATCTAGAAGAATATGATAATAATGAGGAGATAATAAGTAGGTTTTTACATCAAATAATTAATGATAATAATAAACATTTATTTAGTGATTTATATATAATGTATATTTTTTTTGAATCAGTTGATTTTCATCTTGAAAATAAAAAAACCATTTGGGAAAAAGCTCAAAAAATTATAGAAAAAGGATGTTCATCAGATATTAATGAAGCTGTATATTATTATTCAGCAATGATAATTTTTTATTCAAATCACAATGTTTCATGGTTATCACCTAATGATAGTTTTTTTAAAACTAGTCATGAAGAAAATTGGGATTATATATTAAAAGAATTATTAAGGGATGATTTTAATAATAGATTTTTATTGAATAAATTTAATTCATATTGCGAAAAAATAGAATATGATATTTGTAAAGGCGATAAACAAAAGTTTGAATCTTTATCAACTGTTCTATGTATAATTACTGCCTATTGTATAGTCATTAATGATTATAATCTTTTTGATTCCATGGCAGATAAATTATTAGAAGATAGTGAAATTATTCATGCTAAATACGAATTAAATAATATTAAAGAAGTTGTTAATACTAATAGATTTGAAGGAGAACATCCTAATATTGGTCAATATATTGAATTTATTTTAAATATGGTTAAACCAAATAGTTTACAAAAGAGAATTCATTAAATGACATTTTATTTACATTATTAAAGTGTTTGTTAATATATTAAAGACATATGATATGTCTTTTTTTCTTATCTTAATGTATAATAAAATATGGAAAGATAGTGATAATATGGAAAGATACGAAGTTCTAAAAAATACTTTAATTGAAGAAATAAAAACTTTATATGAAGAAAAAAGAGTCTTAAGATTGAAACTTGATGATTATAAAAAAATTAAGAGTATCATTAGTAAATTTAGAGAAAGTGGTGTTATTGATCCAGATTATAGTAAGGTAGAGAAACTAAGAAATTATTTTCCTAATAATGCTAAAGAATTTGATTTATTAAAAAAGTTTATTTCATATAAAAAAATAATAGAAAGAGGTCAAATTAAAAGTATTAATTTAACTGAATTAGAACAAGAAATAAGAGCAAGTTGTTTTATGTATAATATTCCACCACGTGAAGTATTGGATGATATTGTTAAACTTATTCATTCTTTAAATGATTTCTCTTTTGAAAGAAGTGCTATAGAAAAGTATAATAAATTCTTTTTAAATGGACCAACTGATGATCGTGTTAATCATAGTTTAAAATCATATATTAGTACAATATGTTATACCTTTGCTTCCCATATAATTGATTCTATTGAAGTAGTTAATGAAAAAGAATATCAAGATCTTGATTTTGAAAAAACTGAAGAAGAATATGATAAAAAAATAGCATTAATTGAGAAGTTTTCATATATGTTTAGTAAATCAAGTTTATTAACTGTTTTTGAATCAAAAGAAGAATTAGATGAATTTCTAGCTTTAATCAAAACAATGTTTGATGATTCTACTTGTTTAGAAATATTAAAAAATATTAGAGAAGATCAAGTAAAATTAGAAACAGTTGTTGAAGAAGTTACTTTTTCTAATTTAGACTTATCTAACTTTACTACTGAAGAGCAAGCTATCATTGAAGAATTAAGAGAAATATATGAAGATGAAAATATAAAAGATACTAAAGCTCCTTTTGGAGAGAATATAAGTTATGAATCTCGTCTTAATGATTATCAAAAAGCAACAATAAGTGATTTACTTTTAGATGTTAAAACATTATTACAACATATTTATGATAATAAAGATGTAATTAAAATATTTAAACTAATAATCGATTTATATAATAAAAACACTCTTCGTATCGTAAGAGAAACAATAATAAGCGATCTATATAGAATTATAGAAGACTTTAAAAATATAATTAGTTTTATTAGAAACACTTATAAAGATCAAAATAGAATATATGAAGAAACAAAAATTATTGAGGACTATATCAAAGCAATAAATAATGAGTATTTACCAATTGCAATCGAATTGAAACACGAAGATTTAGATTTTGATGATTATTATGATAATGAATTAGATAATATTGTAACAAGGTTTAAAAGTGAAATAAAAAAATGGAAAAAAGAAATGACTTCTTATTATCATGAAAGTGATGAAGTTATAGACGAAAAAGAAAATACTGATAATTTAGTATTTTGTTTAGAAGATGATATTGACCTATCAGATGAAGGTCATCAAAGAGAATTTATTGGAGCAATAGAAGCTTTAGAAATGAAATCATCTCGTGATTTAAAGAAAGGATCTGGCCGTAATGGTATGACCCGTCTTCGTAAATCAACGGAAAGTGGAGATGATAAAGACTTTGTTGAATATGTTAATAATAATATATTAAGAGGAAGAGGAACAATTCATTTTGTTCCATATCGATATAGTAATAATCCGTATTATCGAACAGGTTTAATTAAATTTGAACCATCTCAAGTTGTAAAAGACTTCTTAGAAAAGAAATATGGTTTATCAAAACAAAGTGCATATTATGGAGTATTCCAAGTTATTCATTCAATGGGAGCTGATCATAGTGAATATAAATTCTTTGAAGAATATTTACTAGGAAACTACCAAAGAATCGAAGAATTAGCATTACTTTTTGCAAGTGATAACCCTGATTTTGATAAGTTAGTAGAAGTTATTGAGCCGATGATAAAAATAAAAAAAGATAAATTATTAAGTTTATCAGGTCAAAAACATTAAAAAAGGCATATAAATATGTCTTTTTTTATGCTAAAATGATTATGTATAGTAGTGGAGAGTATTTATGAAAAAATTAATTGGCAACAAATACCTTTTAATATTGAATCTAGTTTTATTATTAATAGGAGGATCACTTCTTATTTATAAGAACAATGAAATTAAGTCATATAAAGAAGAAATGGTAGCTCCTGATGTAGATCCTAATTATGATAAGATGAAGATTTCATACGTTAATATTAAAGAAAGAAAGACCGGTTTACCTACCTTTGATAGTGTATCCGATATGGATGGTCATGATGCAAGTGAAACTGATAACTATGTTAGAACGTCAGATACTATCACTTACATTGTGGAAGTTGGTATTGAAAGAAATGAAAATACAACAACCCCAACAGAAGTTCTGAAAGGTGGAAAAATAAAAGTAAAAGCTACAATACCGCCAGATCAAGAAGGTAAATATTATATACATTTTTTAAAAGATAGTTGGATGCAATCATATTCTAATGCTAAACCATTTACAAATTTAACTGCAACTTATATTATTCCTGCTGATAAGACTCCAGTTGGTGGAACACAGCAGTTATCATTTACACTGGTTGCTATTGGACACGAAAAGGTATTAACAAGTGATCAACTTCCTATCTTCGAAGTATGGATGGAGGGAAATAAACCGGATAATGAAAACTCACTAGCAAATAGTGTAACAAGGCAGGATACTACCCCATTAACTATAACCGGAAGAGTTGATGCTAGACTAGATATTAGGGCGGGAAAAGTTAACGCAAAGGCAGAATATAATGGGGTTCAAGGACAATTTATAAATTTCTTTACGAGAGAATACTCTCCGTCTGGAAAAGGGTATGATGATCCTGTTAATAAATTATCTTCATCTTTAAAAATTCAATATCGATATAAAAATTTGGATGAAAACACAGATTGGGTTGATTTGGCAACAATAGATGGGGTCAATCCAGTAAATAATACAATTCTTTATTCATATGGAAGGCCATGTGAAACAACAGAAGGATATTGGCCAAGTAGTGATGGAAATACAATTGCAAGTCTTATAACAGGTTATTGTGCTAGTTATACAAGTGGTGGAGTTAGTTCAAGTTCCCTTATTTATGCACATAATTATGATTCTGGTGTAATGAGTGCTATACAAAGCGATGATGGAGTAAATATAGATTTTAGTAATACAGGTTTTTATACAAATAATTCATATACTTCTAATACCTATAAAACACTGGCTGCTCAAGGTTTTGAAATTTTTGTTCCATGGTATGAACCAACACCAGGAAGATATCAATATGAAATAACAATAACAGATACTAGTTTAACTGTAGAAGATCAGTATGGTGAAGAATATAATACAACACCTAATAAAAGTATTAAAATATATTTTTATAATGAATTAACTGGTGATTTTTCGTATGATTTGAGAAGTGGTATGGTATTTACAGATGTAACTGAATTACCAATGGGAAATAAAAAATACTTTGATTCTGTTGTAAATGTTACTGATGGACCATATGAGGGAGGTATTGAAAAACTTGAGGTATGGAATTCAAAATATGTAGATTTTGTACCTGATTCATCCCATCCAAGTATTTATTACAGCAATAGTGGACCTTTTGATGTCCCAAGTAAAGTCAACGCTAAAATGCAGTTTGGTTTGTATAAAAATGATATTTCGCATGGTATTACTTCTGATGATCAAGTAAACGCATCAAAATTTGATGATTTTATTTGGTATGATACATATCAGGAAGCAATGGAGAACGGTGTAATAACAGCTGTTAGAACGGATGAACCAGATTGGCGAGGATACAATTGTAGTTCCTATATTTACGATATATACCTAAGACCAAAAGAAGATTTATCAAATGTGGGAAAAACCGGTATTATTAGATTTTGGGCCTGGATTTATGCTGATGAAGCAAGAACACAAGTTTATAAGATTGGTGATGGAATAGATTATATTAGTGCAGTTGTTAATGAACAAGGAACAGGATTATCTACATATCCATCTCCAACTGGCATAGGTCAAACCTTTATAATAACTGGTATATCAATTAGTGTATCAACAACTAATACAGATATGATTGGAAATACTATAAAACCAAACTATAACGTTGAAGAAGAAATAATAAATATGTCTATTACACCTAGATTCTCAGCAGGTATTGAGAATATTACAGGAAATGCTACATTTATTGTAGAGGCATCGATACCAAAGGATTTGTCATATATACCTGGTAGTTCTAATTTAGAACCAACTAGTGTGACAACAAATTCAAGTGGTGTTACAACTGTTATATGGGAATTTAATGATTGGAATTTAGCAGATTCGTTACCTCTAATTAATTATCAATTAGAAATATCTCCATATACTGCAAACAATGTTTCAAAGGGTGTATATGCATATATTTCAAGCCCATCAGTTCTTGGTTCAAAAAAGAGTTCAAGCACATCATTTACTATTACAAATTTAGCGGGTTCATCTTTAAGAAAAATATTAAGTAAAGATAAAGTAGAAAGAAATGAATTAGTTGATATAACGGATTATTTATATAATATTGCACAATCTCGTTTAATTAATTTTAAAACTGTTGAAATACTTCCAAAGAATGGTGATAATTTAGGAACTCATTATAGTGGAACTTACACAATGGAAGTTGTTTCTCTTGCAGATACCCAAAAGATGTTCTATACAACTAATAGTATAGATAATATTGGATTAACAACTGATTCTGTTGGTAAACCACATATTCAAACTGTTGATTTAGAGAATGATTCTCGTTGGATAGAAGTACACGCTGGTGATACTATTCCTAGTAATGCAACTGCTATTGCGTCATTAGTACCAGAAGTTGCAGCTCAATCAGATATAAATTATAAACTTAAATTTATTCCTAGCGGAAATACATATGCAGATGTATATTATTTCCAATTAATTGGTTCAAGTGATAACTTAGAAAATGCCATATCTTCTGAAATAAAACAAGTTTCAGTAATTGATCGTAAAATAAGTGGTATTGTCTTCTTAGATAAGAATCATAATGGAAAATATGATAGTAATACTGATGAATTATTATCTAATAAAACTGTTAAAATGTATGATTCAGAGAATAATGTAGTTAGAGAAATGACTACTGATGAAAATGGATATTATGAGTCTTCTCATTTTGATAGAGGTAGTTACTATATACAATACGAACTAAGTTCTCATATGGAATTTATTGATAAGAATGTTGGAGCTTCTAACGTTTCAAGTGTTATTAATAAAAACACTGGTAAGAGTGATATTATTCAAGAATTTAGCCAAAATCCAACAGCAGCGATAATTTGGGCACAAAATAAAAATGTTGGTATTCAATATGAACAAGCTCAAGTAATTACTCATCACTATTTAGTTGGAACAACAACTAAAGTACATGATGACGTTACGGAAAATACTTATTTTAATAGTAATTATTCAACTACATCAATCGCTACTGGTGATTTATATGATGAATATGCTAATAAATATAAAGTTACATCAACAACAGGCGGTGCACCTGTATCAGGAACTGTTAATAGTGAAACTGTTGAAGTTATCTATTATTATGAACAAAGACCTGGTCAAGTAATCGCTCATCACTATTTAGTTGGAACAACAACTAAAGTACATGATGATGTAACGCAATCACTTCATTATGGTGATCCATATAATACAGAAAGATTAACGCTTTCTAGTTATGTTGAAGCGGGTGTTGATGGTGATCCTGTATCAGGAACCGTTAATAAAGATGCTATTGAAGTAATCTATTATTATCGATTAAAGACATCAGTTATTACCGTTCATCATTATGTTGAAGGAACAACAACTAAAGTACATGATGATAATACAATTAATAAAAATTATACAGAACCATATGAAACTAATTATTATCAATCAAATGAATTAAGTGGTAATTATAAAAATAATTATCGATACAAAAGAGCAGATGGTGATCCAGTATCAGGAACTGTTAGTAAAGATACTTATGAAATTATCTATTATTATGAATTAAAACCAGCTACTATTACTGTTCATCACTATATCGATGGAACAACAACTAAGGTTCATAATGATGATACATATAATAAACTATATACTCAACCTTATGAAACTAATTATTATGCATCTAATGAATTAGATGGTAATTATAAAAATAATTATAAGTATAAGAGATCAGATGGAGATGAAGTATCTGGAACTATTAGTAAAGATAGTTATGAAGTTATTTACTATTATGAATTAAAGCCAGCTACTGTTACTGTTCATCACTATATTGAAGGAACAACCACTAAGGTTCATAGTGATGATACCTATAATAAACTATATACTCAACCATATGAAACAAATTATTATAGTTCTGATGAGTTAGAAGGTAATTATAAAAATAATTATAAATATAAGAGTAGATCTGGTGATGCAGCTAGTGGTACAGTAAATAAAGATACATATGAAGTAATTTATTACTATGAATTAAAGCCAGCAACTGTTACGGTTCATCATTATATCGATGGAACAACAACTAAGGTTCATAATGATGATACCTATAATAAACTATATACTCAACCTTATGAAACTAATTATTATCAATCAAGTGAATTAGATGGTAGTTATAAAACCAATTACAAGTATAAGAGAGCAGATGGAGATGCAGTATCAGGAACTGTTAGTAAAGATACTTATGAAGTAATTTACTATTATGAATTAAAACCAGCAACAATCACTGTTCATCATTATGTTAAAGATACAGAAACTAAGGTTCATGATGATGATATAATTAATAAACTTTATACAGAAAATTATCAAACTAATTATTATGAAGATAGTGAATTAGATGGTGATTATAAAAATAATTATAAATATAATAATAATCATTCTGGTGATAGTATAAGTGGTACTGTTAATAAAGATAGTTATGAAATAATATATTATTATGAAGCAAAAACTTCTATTGTTACTGTTCATCATTATATTAAAGGAACAGAAACACAATTACATGATGATGATGTTATAAATACTATTTATGGTGTTTCTTATGAAACAAACTCTTATCCATCAAATGAATTAACTGATAGTAATTATTACTATAATGATGTTCATGGTGGAGATGATTCTGCAGGTATTATAAATAAAGATAGTTATGTTGTAACTTATTACTATGAATTAAGACCTGCTAAAGTAACTGTTCATCATTATATTTTAGATACAACTACAGAGGTTCATCCTGATGATATAATTCATACTCATTATGGAGAAACTTATAATACAAATTATTATGAAACATTAGATTTAAATTTATTATATAAAGGTTTATACATATATAATGAAGTTCATTCTGGTGATGATATAACTGGTACTATTAATAAAGATGAATATGAAGTAACATATTTCTATAATCTTAGACCAGCTCAAATAACTGTTCATCATTATATTGAAGATACAACTACTAAATTATGTGATGATAAAGTATTAGATCTTAAATATACTGATTCATATGAGGTAGATTCTTGTCTAAATCTTAGTGATGCTAATTATACATATAAAAACGTTATTAATACTGGTAATGGTGAACAAACTGGTTCTAAAATAACAGGTAATATCTTAGAAGATAGTATAGAAATAACATATTACTACACATTAAAACCAGGTAGAATTGTTGTTCATTATATAGAATCTGGTACTGATAGAAGATTAACTGATGATATTATTGGTGAAGGATTAGTAACACAAGAATATACACATGAACCAAAAGAATTTGAAGGTTATAAACTTGTTAAATCACCTGAATCTAATAAAATTACATTTAAGGAAGATACTCAAGAAGTATTCTATGAATATGAAAAACTTAAATATAATATTGAAGTTCAAGTAAGTGGTGGTGTAGGAGAGATTACAGGAGAAGAAATTGTTTACTACGGTGATGATTCAACAAAAGACTATATTGTTATTACCCCTGGTGATGGTTATGAAATTGAATCATTATCAGTAAATGGTAAAGAAGTTGGTCTTATAAGTAGAGATAAACAAACTCTAGAAAACTTAAAAGGAGTTAAAGAAGATTACTTAATTCAAGTTTCCTTTAGAGAAAAAGTAATTCCTGTACCGATAACTGATAAATCATCTAACTTAATTGTTGTAGCATTAATCTTTATTGCATTAAATTTAATAGGATTCTTCTATTTCAAATTTAGACATAATAATTAAAAAAGGCGCTAAAAGGCGCCTTTTCTTTACTTTTAAGCCATTTTATGGTATAATGTACAAAGTTTTAGGGGTATGGTATGAAAATTGATAATAACGGTATTTTTTATTATGATGAACATGATAAAGGTAAAGAAATAATATTTGAAAAAGATTTTGATAAAAAGAAACCAGAAGAATCAAGTAAATTTTATAAACTTCTTAATAATCCAGAATTAATTATTAAATATGCTACTTATCATTTTAATGATGAAAAAGTAATGTATATGTTAAAAAGATTTATAGAACTTCAAAAGAAAGTTAAATTAACAGATTTACCTACAAGTTATTATATGGAAGATGGTGTTATTAAAGGAACCGTTATTCCTTATTATCCTGATTCTCCAACTTTATATAATATTGCTCTTACACGTAATTTATTAAATTTAGCGAATTATTATTATCATGATGATGATATGTTACATAACCTTTTCTTATTATTTAATGATATGGTAAATGTCTTAGAAGAATTAGTTGAAAATAACATTTTATATTTTGATGCTAACCCAGGTAACTTTGTTTTTAGTAATAATCAAATTAAACTAATTGATTTTGATCCTGAATGTGATAGGATTAAATATGAAGTAGATAAAAAATCAATAAAGAAATTATTAAATGAAATTGATACAGCGGTTTTCTTGGTAACTAAGAGATTTCAAGTTGCAGATTTATGTGTATGTTATCCAAAAAACTTTAAAAGTTATCGTAAACATTTAATTAAAGTAGAAAATAGAATAAGGAATGGCAAAGATGTTTGAGAGAGAAGAATTATTAATTGGTAATCAAATTAATGAATTAAAGAATAAAACAGTATTAATTGTAGGTGTTGGTGGTGTAGGAGGCTATGTTACTGAATCAATGGCAAGAGCTTCTATTGGACATTTGATACTAGTAGACTTTGATACTGTTGACATAAGTAACATTAATAGACAAATAATTGCGCTACATTCTAATATTGGTAAGAAGAAAGTTGATGCATTTAAAGAAAGATTATTAGATATTAATCCTGATTGCCTTGTTGATACTTTTGATATTTTCTATGATGAAAAATGTAAAGATGTTATTTTTAATCAAAAGATAGATTATGTTATTGACTGCTGTGATAGTGTAAATAGTAAAGTATTATTGATAAAAGAATGTAAAGAAAGAAATATTCCTATTATTTCTAGTATGGGTACTGGTAATAAGTTTCATCCTGAATTATTTAAAATAGATAGACTTAAAAAAACAGAATATGATCCCCTTGCTAAAAAAATGAGATTTTTATTAAAAGATAATAAAGAATTATTAGATACAATGGTTTTATATTCTACTGAACAACCAACTCCATATAAAGGAAAAGTAGGTTCTATTTCTTATGTTCCAAGTGTAGCAGGATTATTAATAACAAGTTATGTCATTAATAGTTTTATTAAAAAGTAAAATTTGCATTAATTATTTCAATATGCTATAATTGGGAAGTTTAAGGAGATGAAAACTCATGTCAGAGTTTGAATATATTGCAAAAGATATTATTAGTAGTCCTAAGTTTCAATCTTTAAAGAATGAACCACATCATGGAACTACTAGATATAACCATATAATGCATGTTGCTAAAAGAACATATAAGATTTCTAAAAGAATGCATCTAGATTATGTTTCAGCAACAAGAGGAGCTTTATTACATGACTATTTTAATGATTATGAATATCATAATTTAAAAGGTCAAATTAAAAGAAGTAAAGCTCATCCATCATATGCATTATCAAATGCTAAGAAAGATTTTATAATAAATAAGAAAGAGGAGAATATTATTCTTTCACACATGTACCCATTAGGAAATGTTAAACCAAATTGTAAAGAAAGTTGGTTAGTTGCTAATGTTGATAATTTTTGTGCTATTTATGAATGTGGTGCTTATAAATGGCGTGAAAGATTAACAATAATGTTTATATTTTTACTTAATATAATACATATGTAAAATAATATGAAAATGATTGATGCTAAAATTCCAGGAGTCGTCGATTCCTTTATTGAAGGAAATTTAGATAAATATATAATTAGAAGAGATTTTATTGATTGTTATGATCAATTACAAATCGGCGTTAGTAAACGGTCAATAAAACCGTTTTATAATATTAAACCTGTCCTTGAAGCAGGTTTATTATTCTTTAAGGAATTAAATATACATGGTTATACCCTAGAAGGTTATTATAGAAAAGGTATTTTAAAAGGTTTTCATCTTGATTCTGATAAGATGTTACAAGCTGTTACTATTTATGGATTAAATGAAGTATTAAATTTAAATTTATCTCATGATGAATTAGCAAGCATTTGTAATAAATTATCTATTAATATAGATACTTATATTACTAATAATCATGTATGTTTTAATCAAGATGATCAAATTGTTGATAGAAAAGAAAAAGTTGATGACATCTATTATCTTTTACTTAAATTACCAGAAGGTTTTACACAAGAAGAGTTAACTAGATATTTTATGAGAAATGAATCTTTTTCATTAGAACTTGATGAAGTAAGAAGATATGAACCATTAATATATATAAAGAATATTTTAAAAGAAAATGATGTAAGAATAATGAGTACTAATGGATTTAGTAATATTTTAGTAGCAAGTTTTAATGATGTTCACAAAAGGTTTAAAGCATCTAAAGAATTAAGTTGCTATGAATCACATAAATTTAATGAAGGTAATAGTTGCTCATTTATAAAATGTTACAAATAAAAGTGAAGTTATTCACTTTTATTTTTTAGGAAGTGATAAGATGAATTATGAAAATAAAGTTGTTCTAGTAACAGGAGCAAGTAAAGGAATTGGTAGGGCTTTAATTACTTTTTTTGCAAGTAAGAAAGCAAATATTATAATGACTTATAATACAAGTTTAGAATTGTCAAAAAAAGTCAAAAAAGAGATAGAGGATGTCTATCATGTAAAGGTATCTAATTATCATTTAGACTTGTCAAATGAAGAAGATATTAAAGAGTTATATAAGAGTATTAAAGAAGAATATGGACACCTTGATATTCTTATTAATAATGCAGCTTTATCTATCGATAATGATATTGACAATCTATCTAAAGAAGATTTCATGAAAGTATTAGAAGTTAACACTGTTGGTACATTTTTAATGATTAAATACATGTCTAAATTAATGAATAAAGATTCTTATATTTTTAATATTTCAAGTACAGATGGTATTGATACAGGAAGTATATTAAGTATTAATTATAATGTTTCTAAAGCTGGCATTAATAATATGACAGAGACTCTATCAAGAGTTATTGAACCAAAAATAATTACAATATGTCCTAATTGGGTAGATACTGAAAGTATTCATGATATGAATCAAGAGTATCTAACTAAGGAAATGAAAAGAATTAATCAAGTTAAATTAATTAAAAAAGAAAAAATCGTAGAAGTTATCGATGATGTTCTTAACAATGAAGTAGTTAGTGGTAGTATAATAAGAATAGATGGTGATATAAATGAATGATGAATTAATAAAAGAAGTTGACTTATTAATTAAAGATCAAATTGATAAAGCAAATACAATAGAAACATACTATAGTAAAAAGGTATTAAATGCTTTTCGAAATAACAATTTATCAGAAACAGATTTTTATGGAACAACAGGTTATGGTTATAATGATGTTGGTAGAGACAAAATAGATAAGATCTTTGCTGAAGTATTAGATTCTGAAAAAGCTCTTGTTCGTAGTCAATTTATATCAGGTACACATGCTTTAACAGTTACATTCTTTGGCTTACTTCGACCAGGTGATTTATTATTATCTATTAGTGGTAAACCATATGACACTTTAGATGAAGTAATTGGTTTTATCGATAATCCTAGTTCCTTAAAAGCATTTAATGTTAAATATGATCAAATTGATTTAATTAATAATGATTTTGATTATGAAAAGATTAAAGAATATCTTTCTAACAATAGAGTAAAAGTTATTGAAATTCAAAGAAGTAAAGGTTATTCAACAAGAAGTAGTATCACAATTGATAAGATAGAGAAAGTAACAAAATTAATTAAATCAATTAATAAAGATGTTATTATTATGGTTGATAATTGTTACTGTGAAATGGTAGAAGAGAAAACACCAACATCTGTTGGCTGTGATATTATGGTAGGATCATTAATCAAGAATTTGGGAGCTGGTATGGCCCCTAATGGAGCTTATGTAGCAGGTAAATCTAATTTAGTTGATCTTGTTGCAGAACGTCTAACTGTTCCAGGCCAAGGAGCGGAAGTAGGACCTAGTTTAGGTATTAATAAACAAATACTATTAGGACTTTATCTAGCACCTAGTGTAGTTTGTAGTAGTATTAAAACAGCAATATTTACTAGTTGCTTACTTGAAAAATTAGGATTAAATGTTGAACCAAAATATAATGATAATCGTTGTGATATCGTTCAAAATATTATTTTTAACGATAAAGATAAATTAATAAAATATGTAGAAGGTATACAAGAGATGAGTGCCATTGATTCTAACGCTAGACCAATTCCAACTGATATGCCAGGTTATACAGATCAAGTTATTATGGCAAGTGGTAGTTTTACTCAAGGTAGTTCTATTGAAATAAGTTGTGATGGACCAATAAGAGAGCCTTATATCGCTTATCAACAAGGAAGTCTTACTTATACATATGGACGTTTGGCAGTAATAAATGCCGTGGAGCACATGAATGAAAACTAAAAAGATGGATATTGTCTATGAAGACAAAGATTTAATTGTTATTAATAAACCAGCTCATTTACTTACTATTAGTACGGATAATGAAAAAGAAAAAACATTATTTCATCAAGTAATGTTATATGAAAAAAGAAAGAATAAGAATAATAAAGTATTTATTGTTCATCGACTAGATAAAGATACTAGTGGTCTAGTTGTTTTTGCTAAAAGTGAAATTTTAAAAAGAAAACTTCAAAATAATTGGGAAAAGACAAGAAGAGGTTATGTTGCTGTACTTAATAATCATTTACCTAAAGAAAGAGGTACTGTTAAATCATATTTAAAGGAGACTAAAACGTTATTAGTTTATAGTACTAATGATAAAAGCGGTGATCTTGCAATAACTGATTATCAAGAAATTAGTCATAATAAGAAATATACTTTAGTTAAAATAAATCTTAAAACAGGTCGAAAGAATCAAATAAGAGTTCACATGAATGATTTAGGTTGTCCTATCTTAGGAGATAAAAAGTATGGTGGTATTAAAACAGATCCATTAAGAAGATTATGCCTTTACGCTAATTATCTTGAATTTATTAATCCACTTAATAATAAAAAAATGGTCTTTCAATTAGAAATACCAAAAGAATTTTTAGATATTATTAAATAAACATCTACACTGTTGTAGATGTTTTTCTTTATTTTTTGTTGTTTTGTGGTATAATATAGCCGTTTTTAGGGGGAAGTATGAAAAAGTTAAAAATTAGGATTAATGATGTTGAAAAAGAATGCGATGTCTTATATACTTTTAAATCTCATAGTACAAGAAATTATTATTTAATTTGTACTGATAATACATATAATAATGATACTTTAAATGTTTATTCTTTTATATATTATCCAAATGATAAAAGTAAAGGATTAGAAAAAATAACTAATAAAGAAGATTGGGACGAAGTAGAAGAGTTTATTAGTTTAGTAGGAGTTACTAATGAGTTTTGTTAATGTATTATTAATGTTACTAGCTGCTAAAGTTGGAATTAGTTCTATTAAAAAATACATTATTCGTCCAAATAAATTAAAAATGGAATTAATTAAGTATTCTAATACAGATATGGTTAAAGTAGTTGATTTACCTGATGAATTATATGAAGGTAATGATCTTGATGTTAAAGAAAATGAAGTATATAAAAAAATATATAATCAATTTTGTGAAGTAATAGAATCTAAAATACCTAGAGAAGATTTAGATAATTATTATCGTAACTTCAAGACTTTAAAAGAAGAAAAAACACCTACAGATTATATGTTAAAGTACTTAAGAAAAGGTCAAATTATTGGTGGTACATATAATTTAAAAAATAATACTATTGATTTAGAGACAATGGTTTTATCCAAAGTAATAAATTCAATTTGTCATGAATTATTACATGCAGCAACAACAAGGGTAGATAAAGAAAATGGTGTTATTTACTCTGGTTTATCTCAAATGTTTATCAATAAAGAAGATGAAAAGAAGAATGAAGTATATGGTATTGGTATTAATGAAGGATTAACCCAATATTATGCTAATAAATTCTTTGATCCTTATCATGAGTTAACACCTGCTTATAGTATTTACGAAGAAGAACAAATGATTGCTAAAGTTCTTGAAAAAATCGTTGGAGAAGAAAAACTACAATCTTTCTATTTTAGATCAGATTTAAAGGGTTTCGTTACAGAACTTCAAAAGTATGCATCAAAAGGAGATATATATAAGTTCATTAATTATACTGATGTCCTTTTCTATTATTCACGTGATAAAAAATTAAAATTTAGAGAATTGGATGAAGTTAAGAAGTTTATAAATATGTTCTTAATTAAAGCTTATAATAATTCTTTAAAAGATAAAAATGAGGGACTTACTTTGTTTAATCATTTGGGAAGATTTGATTTACCATATAAAACTAGATAATTAAAGAAAAGTATCCACAATGTTGTGGATATTTTTTTATACATAAATGTTATATAATATATAGTAGGAAGAAGGAATAGAATGTTTATTGTAGGAATTATTATTATATGTGTTGTTGGAACCTTACTTCATTTTACTTACGAATTATCACAACATAATAAAATAGTTGGAATTTTTTCGGCTGTTAATGAAAGTACATGGGAACATATTAAGATATGTATGACACCAACCTTATTATGGAGTATTTATGAAATTAGTGAAGTAGGATTTAGTGGTAATTTTATTTTTGCTAAAGCTATGTCATTATTAACTATTATATTATTAATACCAATACTTTTTTATAGTTATACAATTTTTACTAAAAAGTCTATTTTGTGGATTGATGTAATATGTTTTTATATAACGGTTACATGTTCAGAATTAGTATATCGATATATTATTAATTTAATTAATTTTAATGAAATATTTGTATATATTAGTATTACTTTAATTATTATTGAATTATTCTTATATTTCTTTTTAACTTATCATGCCCCTAAGAACTTTTTATTTAAAGATCCCATTACGAAAAAATATGGTATTGAAGGTCATCCGTGTAGTCATCATCATCACTAAAAGAGAGAAATCTCTTTTTTTTGTAAATAAATGTTGTAAATATTTATAGTTTAATATAAAGTAATTGATATCTATGGGGGATTTATGTTTGATAAATTAAAAGAAGCGATTATAAGAAAAGTTATTGAAAAGTATTATCCAGATCGTGATATGACACCATTAAAGGTAGGAAATCAATTCTTTATTGGTGTTAGAGACAGTGTTGGATGTGATGACTATTTGTTAAAAGGAACGTATAATTATAATCAAGTTGTGGAATTAAATAACATGACAGGTTATAATGCTAGTTTTGGTTTTTGTAAAGAGATAGGGCCAGTTGCTTTTATCGGAATCCCTAATCCTGAATGTACTAAATATAGTGGATATTTTAAAAATAAAATTCATGGTTATGGTGATAACTTTGATGAAAGTGAATATTATTTTGAACATTTTAGTGATGAAGAAGCTAAAGGAATAGGTAATTATACTGTTTATGGTATGATGGATCCAAGTGTCCTTGAAAATAAGGCACCAATTGATAATTTATGCTATGTTTATGATTATCGATATAGATGCAAAGATGAATCTAATGAATATTTTCATCGTGGTGTTTTAAGGATGGATGTTAAACTTAAAGGTACATATAGCTTTGATGAAGCAAGAATTCTAGCCTATGGTTCTAAAAAGAAACCTGATGGTTATACAGGTGATCAAGTTCCTCTTCAATTTGCAATTGTTGGTGATAATCAACCAGTAGGCATAATGGATATGTGGAAACAATATGACGGATCTAAATTTTGTGATGTTCAAGGTCGCTTTGATGATGTACCAGAAGAACAAAACATTCGTTTTATCTCTGATGAAGAAGCAAAAGAATTAAAAGATTTTACGTTATATTATTTTAGAGCCCCTTATTCTTTTGATAGAAATGATAAAAGAATAGAAAAAATTGATAGAACTCTAGAAAAAGGTTTTAATTTTATAATGGAAGATGGTACTGATTATCGATTACAAACTCCAGGTAAGACTAACAATAAAGTATTAAATAAAAAAATAACAGGTTAAAACCTGTTTTTTATATGGTATAATTTTGTTGAGGTTTTTATGAAAAAATACATTATTTTTGATGCTGATAGAACTTTAGTAGATAGTTGTGATGCTGTTGCCATTAGTTTACAAGAAGCAATAGAAAATGTTCTAGGAATAAGAATAGATGCTGATGAACTAAGAAGTTTAACATCACTACCAAGTAATCAATATTTTAAACTTTTGCATATTGAGGGTGAAAATGTTGATTTAATAAATAAAGAATGGGAAAACACTTATCGAAAATATGAAACAAAATGTTTTCCAGGATTAAAAGAAATAATAAAAGATTTATCTAATAAAGGCTATATTATTGGAATTATTACTTCAAGAAGGGATATTGAATATCATGAGCTTGATCATGAATTAGAAGATATCAAGGATTATATTAAAATAGTTGTTACATCAGATTTAGTAGAGTCACCAAAACCTAATAATGATAGTATGACTTATTTATGTAATAAAATGAATTGTACTTGTGATGAAGTAATATATATTGGTGATAGTAAGTCCGATATGGAATTTGCTAAAAACAGCAATTGTGATTTTATCCCTGCTTGTTGGGATAATAAAGTATTAGTTAATGAAGAAAAAACCTGCTTAAAACCAATTGATATATTAAAATATTTATAGGAGTATGTATGAAGAAAATATTTATAAGTTTATTAGTTTTATTTAGTTTATTTTGTGTAGCTTGTAAAAAGAGTGAGAAGATAATTGAAGTTACTAAACTAGATGTACAAGATACCAATAAATATAATATTTATTTAGAAAGAGATGGTAGAATTATATATTTATCTAGTAATTTAAAAGAAGTTAATTATAAAGGCGAAACTGTAAAAGATTATATTTCTAAAACATATCAAACAATGGATGATAGTCTTAAAAGTATAACGGATTTAATGGAACATGAATCAACTGTACGTGATGGTGGTACTAATATTTATCGTTCTGAAAAATATGATTTAACGATTATAATGTGTAATAGAATTAAGCCTAATGATGCTAGTAATCGAGATGTTTATTTAGGTGATTATAAGTTAGAATTTAATAACAATATGTGTGGTAGATAGTTAAAAAGGAATGATTTTATCATTTCTTTTTTTTTATTAAATAATGTCGGTTGATTTTTCTTTTGTTTTTAATATGTTATAATATTTTTAGTGAAAATAAGTTAGGTGTTAATATGGGTAAAGTTAATTTAAATGTTGATATTGCTAGTCTTGATACAACAAAGAAAATAATGGAAAGTAAATATAGTGAATTGCTAGAGATGTTTAATACTTTTAAAAATATGATTGAAGATACCAAAAACGTATATGATACTGAAAGTGCAACTTTATATAGAGAAATGGGATCATTGTATTTAGAAATGGGTGTTAAATATTTAAATAATAGTATGAAGCCTTATATTGATTCTATAGATGATATTAAAGATATATATGCAGATTCATATAATAAGTTTTCAAATTCTGTTAATGGTGGTGAATAAGATGCCAAAAGTATATTTAGATGAATTAGAAGAAGAAGGAACTAGATTAGTTAATTATTCTAAAAATGATATTAATGAAAAAATAAATGAACTAGCAAAAGCAACAAGTAATTTTGTATGGAATGGACCAGGTTATCAAGCTTATATAACGGAATATAATTCTAAAATAAAAATGATTCAGAAGATAAATAATAATTTAACTAAAATCGCTTTATATTTAATAGATGCTAAAGAAGGATATAGTGATACTAATAATCAAATTAACAGTAAATATGAAGAATTATTAGATGAGTATGAGGAGTTAAAAAATGAGTTGTAATAAAAATGAAGGATGTAAATATATATATTCAAACGAATATCCTACTGAAAAAAGTAGTATCGATTCTACAATTGATGATGTTACAACCCAAATAAGTGAAACTTCTACAACATTAAAAGAATTATTTATACCGGATGATTATTTAGGAAATAAACTTAAAACTAAATTAGAAAAATTATGTCTTGATCTAGATACTGATAATAACAATTTATTATTAGAAAAAGGTAATATCGATACCTTTATTAATGAAAAAATTGAAGAACATCATCGTCATTATGATGACTGGGTAAGAAATCAAGAATTATTAAGACAAAAAAGCAATGAAGAGAGTGAAGGTGAAGAGAAGTGAATGATGAAGCATTAACAAATGGAACACCAATTCCAACCCCAACGCCAACTCCAACGCCAACTCCAACGCCAACACCGACACCACCACCTCAAAATACTACAGACGATGATAAACCGCTTCCCCAAACAACACAAAAAAGATTTTTTCAACGTAGTAATCCGGATGGAACTACAACAATTTTTGATAGAGCAAGTCACTATGAAATAGTTTATTCTGAAGAAAACGGATATATTGCTTATAATGAAAAAGGCCAAGAAGTATATCATATATATCCTAGTGGTGTTACATCATTCACTTTAGAAGATGGCAGAAATATCATTACATATAATGAAATAGATTATAGGGATATAACTAATTTTCAAAAAGTTATAGATTCTAAAGGAAATATATATTTTATCAATAATCGAAAAATTGATACTTCTTTTATTCATAATCCTGATGGTAGCATTACAGTATATCGATATGATATAGATGGAAGTTATACCGAAGAAAAAGGAGGTAACACAATATTTTTCGATTCTGAGGGAAAAGAGTATAAACATATCTATCCTGATGGAAAGACAAGTTATAAAACAGAAAAACATGAAAATTTTGTTACTTATCCAAATGGTGATTTCATTCTTTATAGTGTACCTACTGTACGTGGTACATGGGAAAAAGATGCAACGGGAAATTTTATATGTCATTCAGAAAATGGTGATATTTTTAAACGAAATGGAAGAGGATTATTATTAGAACTTGAAACTAGTGATGGAACCACATATACGAATGATTATGCAACTGGAAGACAAACCAAAACAGTAAATGGTAAAAGTTCTTATTCAATGATAAATCATATCGAATATGATGAAGAATCATATGATAAAATTTTAAAAACATTTGTAGATATTCATAATACATATGATACAGTACTATCTGATAAAAAGAATAAAATTAGTACAAATCTTAGTAATCTTCCTGATTCATATGATATCAGCAATGTTAAAGAAGTGTTTAGTAGTATTATTACTAATATTCAATTTGTTGACTCATTAAAAGAAATGACTAATTATTCTTTATTGTCTTATCAAACGTGTGATGAAGGACTTAAAGATAAACTTGAAGTACTAATAGATAGTTTATTTGAAGATAATGAATCAAATTTAGGTAGAAATTTTAAAGAGATGCTAAAAGGAAGTGTCGAAGATAGAGATAATGATTCTATTCTTGAATATAAAGCTGATACTAATTTTAATATGCTATATATGAATGTAGTTCCATCTGATTCGTTTACAGATGAAGATGGGAATATTTGGTATTTTAATAAAAGAGGAGTATTAGTTGGTACGCAAGGGGATAATCTTAGATTAAATTTTGGTGGGGAAACTTTTAATGTTACTTATGATAGTGATGGTAGAATGATTATTAAAGATTTAAATGGAAATCCTCTTGATATATTTGGTGATTATAATATAGATTCTAATCAGTATGGCGGTAATCAATGTGCGTTTGAGGCGCCAAATTCCTTAGATCTTCTTAATGATATGGAGATTCAAGCTTTATTAGAACAATATTATCCAGGTGCATCTTACGAAGAAAAGTTAGCCTATCTTGATTCAATCGCTAATACTGGTTGTGGTAATACAGCTTTCGCTAATTTAGTATTTAAAAAATTTGAAGGAAGAGAAAAAGATTTTTATAATACTTTTGGTTATTCTATGTATGATATAAGAATGTCAAATGGAAGTTTAACTATCGATTATAATTATGAACCTGTTATATTAGATTTGTTTTCAAATGGTCATAAAAGAAATAATATTAGGGATGCCACTAGGTCTGCTAATGGAACAAGTATATTTTCTAGAAATGAAATGGAAGACTATTTAAAGAGAAAATATGGTGTTTCTTTAGATAATTTACCTAATGATTATATTTATCTTGGAGAAGAAGGTTATTCATTATATAGTATGGATAATACCTTGTATTATGGTAATGGTGAAGGTCACGCAATGATTGTTACAGGCTATACAGAATCTGGTGATATAATTGTTTCATCATGGGGACAAAAATATATTTTTAAAGGAACTTCTAATATTATTAAAAAGTTACGTGGATTACCTCACAAAAAAGTATTTACGGGAAGAAAGGATAATTAAGAATGAAAAGAAATAATGTGCAAGAAGCCATAATTAAAGGGCTTGTTATTAATAATAATTCCGATAAATATGATAATTTAGTTAAAATATACAAATATTTATTAGAATATTATATTTCTTCTAAAGTTAATTTATCTAAGTATGATGAAATGATTAAGAATAGTAATCTATATATTGGGGTTAATAATAAATATAAAGGAATTAATGAATATTTAAAACTGGATTATATATTTCTAATTAATGAATTATATGTTGAAAAACTATCAATACAAGATATAGATATTCTTCTAAATAAATTTGATAAAGATAGTATTAATGATGATTTAATTAATATCATATCTAGAACATATAAAGATGTTATTTATGATAATTTTAAAAACAATGAATATTGTAATGAAAAATATAAAGTTTTTTATGGAACTGCGGTTCCTAAAAATGCTGTTAATAATGATTCTTTAGTATTAAAAATATATTATGGAAAGAATTTAATTAACTATGATGGTGATGAATTTATTGAATTACATAAAAAACAATTAGCGTTTTTTGATGAGTTAATTAATAATATAAAACAAGAAGTATTTAATAATTTAAATATTAATTGTGAAGTATTATTAGAAAAAGATATATATTAATAGTTTTATTGACAATAATTTAAATAAGTTTATAATAATATTGATTAGTGAGGATTATTTTTATGGGTAAGTTAGTTGCTAAGATTGTTTTAACTGGTGGTCCTTGTGCAGGTAAAACAACAACAATTACAAAACTTGAAGAGCATTTAGTAGAAAGAGGATATCATGTTTTGGTTTTAAATGAATGTGCAACCGAAATAATTAAAGGTGGTATCCGTCCTTTTGGTGATTATAAATCAAGTGTTTATGATTTCGAAAATGAAATACTAAATTTGCAATTATTTAAAGAAAAAAGATATAAAGATTTTATATCAAGATATGATGATGATACAAAAGTAATTATTTTATATGATCGTGGTACTGTTGATATCAAAGCTTATTTAGGTGAAGAAAATTATAAACGTATGTTAAAAGAAAATCATCTAAATAATAAAGAACTATTAAATGAATATGATTTAGTTATTCATATGACAACAGTAGCTGCTGAAACAGAGAATAAATATTCTAATGCAAGTAATAAAGCGCGTTTTGAAGAAGCTAGTGAAGCAATCGATTTAGATAAACGTACTAGTGAAGCTTGGAGTAAACATAAAAATTTAAAAGTTGCTCCAGTATGTGATTTATTAGAAGAAAAAATAAGTATTGTTATTGGCTATGTTGATGAATTATTAGATAATTTAGAAAATAATTAAGATTTCTTAATTATTTTTTTTGTTCATTTATTTTTTAATTCTTGAAAAGGGTAAAGATATTGTAATATAATGATAATATAGGAGAGTTGTAATGACAGATACGTTACTTTATAAAAAGAATAAAAGAATAGGATTTCGCTTATTACTTTTCATGTTTTTGGGATTATTAGCAATAGTTGCTATACTTCCATTTTCATTAGCGTCTGAGGATACCCAAGCCGAAGAAAAGAAATTGTCTACAATTTTTCCAAACATTTATGCAACATTAATGGATCAAAATGGGAAAATAGTATCGACAACTGATCCTAATAAAGAAATTGATGATTTATATAAATATACTGATAATAATTCACCATCAGAATTTTTAACAAATGATGATAAATTATATTTAGTAATAGATGCAACTGTTGAAACTAATCGAAATGAAAAAATTAATGTTTTAGAAAATGTATATTATAATCTCGATTTACCTACTCAAATAATTCCTGATGATAGTTTAATTGTTCATGGTAGAGATGATGAATTAGAACTTTTAAAACTTGGAAAAACACAAGCTTTTGGTGGAATTTATGTAGATGATAATAATAACTATCGACTTAAGGTACGCTTTAATGATATTGATGATATATATCAACTTAAATTGTCATATAAAATATTATTTTCTTTTAATGACTCTATATTTGAGCAAATAAGTGATTTAAAGAAACTTACAATTAATGATATTGGTAATTTAAATTTTTATCTAAAATCTATAGAGAAATCTAAATATAAATTAACTCAAACTCTTGATAATAATTATAATTCAGAAGATTTATATGATTTAACAACCACTCTAGTTGATACAAGAGATGGGGATAATCAAATTACTAAAGGTCGATTATTTATTGACTTAGGTACGGATTTTGGTTTTAGTAGTTATTCTAAATATAATAATATTCAATCTAAATCGTATTTAAATAGCATAAGGGTTTATGTTAATGGGGAAATGTTATCACCATTATTAAATGAAAGTGGGGGACCTATAGGTGTATTTGAATCACAATATATAAATGATAATGTAAAAATTACTATAAAATCATTAGAACACAATCAAAATATATTTGTAAGTGGTTATAGCTACTTAGTGAATCGTTTCGAGGTTATTATTGAAAATAATGAAGGTGGTAATGCAATTGGCATTAACGAAATAAAAATAGTAATACCAGAAAAAGTTACTACAACAAAACTTGGTGACCATAGTAATTCTGCAAGTTACGAAGATTATTTAGATAATAATAAAATAATAAATACAGCTGTTGATATTAATGATGAAAGTTCTAATATAAAAATATCTACATCAATTGAAAAAGAACAATATGCTGCAGATCGCTTTATTCCATCTGAATTAACTTATAATATTGATATTTCGAAAAGTCCATCTAATTTCGTTAAAATTGATATAGATAACGAACTACTTAATTTAGATGTAAACACTTTTCAATATTTCATTAATGCTGGATGCATAAATCAAGGAACCTATCCTTCATGCGTAACACCAACAATTTATATTGATGATAACAAAGTTAATTTTTTGACTGCCATGCAAATTGATCATTTTCGTTCATTTACGAGTGGTCAAATACAACCACCTGATGGACCTGCACTATTGCAAATGAAAGAAATATTAGGTGATGAAATTAATAATTTTGGAAGTACCATTAATACTTCTTTACCATATAATAATTCGATTTTAAGAAGTGAAACAGTGAATGCTGA
>JAEEGI010007203.1_pt1 | contig 24940 bp, 19 predicted proteins | sample 8958751 | NCBI WGS metagenome assembly JAEEGI01 (sample SAMN16246545, study PRJNA631951) | gut metagenome | biome: gut microbiome; feature: rumen; material: KS-attached | host: Bos | place: Iran: Karaj | collected 2018-10
ATGGATACCCGCGTGTACTTCACGCCGATGGTAGACATGATGATGCTTCTGATTACCTTCTTCATGCTGTGTACTACACTGGCCAAGCCGCAGGCTATGCAGCTGACCATGCCGTCGAACGACGACACATCACAGTTGAACGAAGAGCAGAAGCAGGTAACAAAGGCTTCTCATACCATCACCCTCTATCTCGGAAGCAACGATAAGGTATGGTACATAGCTGGTCTGCCCAACTATGACGATCCTTCTTGTGTGAAAGAGACCACCTATGGTAAGGACGGTATCGAGAAGGTGCTCAACGAGCATACGACCGAGGAAGGTATCAACCCAATTGCCAAGATCAAGCTGGCTAAGAAGGAGTTGGATGCCAAGAAGGCAGCTCACGATTCGAAGATGACCGACGAGCAGTATCAGGAAGAACTGAAGAAGCTGAAGAAGGGTGAACTCCCCAACGGCGAGAAGGTTCCTACGATGACTGTCATCATCCGTCCTCTCAACACCGCTACCTACGAGAACATGGTCGCAGCTCTTGATGAGATGCTGATTAGCAATATTGATAAGTATGTCATTGACAATGTCGATAAGATGAGCGCCGACGACAAGGCCCTCATCGCAAAGGCAGGCGTCAAGTGATTAACCCTAAAAGTAAGAAAGAACTATGGCAAAAATAGATCTTATAGACAATGGCTGGGTTGACCTCGTGTTTGAGGGCAAGAACCAGTCTTACGGTGCTTATCAATTGCGCAAGAATACGGGTATCCGTAACCTCAAGGCCCTCATCGTCATGTTTGCAGCTTTCATCATCATCGCTGCTGTTGTGTATGCGAAGGTCTCTATCGAGAACTATATCGCAGCACAGAACGCAGCCATTGAGGCCGATGTAGAGCTGGCAAGCCTGGCAGAGAAGAAGGAAGCCAAGGTTGAGAAGAAAGATGAGCCCGAGGTTGAGAAGATTGAGATTGAGCGTGTCAAGAGCTCTGTAGCCTTCACCGTTCCTGAGATCAAGAAGGACGATGAGGTGAAAGAAGAGCAGGAGATGAAGTCTCAGGAAGAGCTCCAGGAGACCAACACCGCAATCGGTGCCTTCAACGTTGAGGGTAACGACGAGGCAGGTGGCGAGGTGCTGAAGGCAAAGGAAGGGATTGCCGAGCCAGAACCCCCGAAGGTTGAGGAGTCAAAGGTATTCGACGTCGTAGAGGAAATGCCCCAGTTCCCTGGCGGTCCCTCAGCCCTGTTCGAGTATCTGTCGAAGAATATCAAGTATCCGGTTGTAGCCGAGGAGAACGGTGTACAGGGTCGTGTTATCGTAACCTTCGTCGTAGAGCGTGATGGTTCTATCACCGACGTCAAGGTTGTCAAGAGCGTTGACCCCTCACTCGACAAGGAGGCACAGCGCGTGGTTAAGTCCATGCCTCACTGGATTCCTGGTAAGCAGAACGGTTCTGCAGTACGTGTGAAATACACCGTGCCTGTAACCTTCCGTCTTCAGTAATCTCTAAATTGTAAAATGAACACATTCAACAAGTTAGTTGGATTAACACTGATATTAGGCTTGCTCCACGCATGTGGGAGCAAGCCTAATCCTGAAAAGGAGGCAGCCTATCAGAAAGCAGCCAGCTTCTTCGCTGCCGACGAGAGCTTCTACCCCATTCTCGACGAGGAGCTCTACTATTTCACCACGCAGACACTCGACAGCATCACACCACTCTACATCAACGAACAGGATGCCATCAAGAAGGTGATGAAACTCGAGACATGGCTGGCCTTTACCACGCGTGACTTCACGCCCAAGGAGCGCCAGAACCTCATCGACCGCAAGTACATGCCAAGAGCGATACCCATCGCGTACGATGGTCTGGCGATCATCGTCAACAATGCCAATCCCGACTCGTGCATCACCGTCAACGACTTTGCACGCATACTCAAGGGAGAGGTAACAACCTGGAAGGAGCTCTATCCCAAGAGCCATCTTGGCGAAATCGACGTCGTGTTCGACAACCCTTTGTCGAGTACCGTCCGTTGGTGCGTCGATTCCATCCTTGGCGGACAACAGTTCAGTGCCAAGAACATCGGAGCCGTACAGACCAGTGCAGCCGTCATCGACTATGTCGAGAAGCATGAGAACTCGCTCGGCATCATCGGTTCAAACTGGCTCAACGACAAGCGCGACACCACCAATGTCACCTTTAAGAAGAATATATCAGTGATGGGCGTCTCCAAGATGAAGACCGCTGAGAAATACAACAGCTGGAAGCCCTATCAGTACTATCTATACAACGGCAACTACCCTCTGCGCCGTACCATCTATGCACTGCTCAACGACACGCGCAACGGCGTGCCCTCGGGCTTTACCCACTTCATCCAGCTCCCCAAGGGGCAGATGATCATCCTCAGGTCGGGACTGCTGCCCCGTACCGCCAACATGAACGTGAGAGATGTGATTGTTAACCACCAGTGATTAAACCTTTCGCACTCATCAACGTCAAACGGATAAGAGAAACAATTGAACTAATATATTAACGTTATAATTATGAAGACAATCAAGTATTTACTGATGGGTGTGCTGCTCGCAGGTTTCAGCACCACCGTAAACGCACAGGAAGAGGAGCTGAACGCTGCCCTCAGTGCTATCAAGTCTAAGTCGGGCAATGTAGCCGACGCCGCTAAGACCGCCTACAAGAAAAACAAGAAGAACCCCGAGGCTCTCATGAAGATCGCACGCGCCTTCTTCGAGCAGAAGGATACAGCCGGTGCACGCCAGTTTGCCAACTACGCCAACGAGGCCGGCAAACCTAAGTATCAGTATGCACCCGCCTACCTGCTTCTCGGTGATATCGAGTCAGCCTATGGTACCGATGGTGGTAAAGCCGCAGGTTACTACAACCAGGCTATCAACTTCGACCCGAAGAACCCCGAGGGTTACAAGAAGTGGGCCATGGTCTATCGTAAGATCAGCCCCTCTCAGGCCGCTGCCAAGCTGCGCGACATGAAGGCCAACTGCCCCAACGAGGATATCGATGCCTTCACCGCTCATATCTACATGCTCGCAGGCGATGAGAAACAGGCTTACGAGAACTACAAGAAGGCCGACATCAGCAAGCTCGACAAGGCTTACCTCAATGAGTTCGTACGCTGCTCTTACTTCACCGGTCACTTCCAGGATGCCCTCAACGCTGCTGAGGCTGGTATCAAGATCGAGCCGCGCAACCCGACATTCAACCGTCTGGCCATGTTCTCTAACTACGAGCTGAAGAACTACGATGCAGCCAAGGGTTACATCAACAAGTACTTCAACGAGACCGACAGCGCCAAGTTCTCTGAGTACGACCACTTCTACACAGCCCTCATCTATCAGGCTCTCGAAGACAAGGCCAACATGTACGTTCACTACGACAAGGCCCTCGAGCTCGTTAACGACTCGTCAATGATCAAGCGCTGGGCTATCCAGAAGGCTATCTCAGACTCTTACCTGAAGGAGCAGAACTTCGACCAGGCTATCAAGTACTACAACGACATGCTCGCCAGCAAGCCCGATGCCAACTTCGACGACGAGGAAGGTCTGGCTAACATCTACTCTAAGTGGGGCGATGCCGATCCCGCCAAGAAGAACGACTACGTCAAAAAGGCTGTCGAGATCTTCCGCAACGCTGGTCAGAAGTATCCTATCCAGCAGGTTTACGCTACCTACATGGCTGCCAGCACCATCAACAAGATCGATGACAACATGAAGAACAGTCTGGCTAAGAACGACTATCTGAAGGTAATCGACCTCCTCGCTACCAAGGCTGACCGCTCTAAGGGTGAAGACACCATGCTGAAGACCGCTTATCACTACATGATGTTCAACTCTTACATCAACAAGAACGTAGCAGGTGCCAAGGACTATGCCGACAAGATTCTCGCCATCGACCCCGAGTACAAGCCCGCTCTTGAGATCAAGAACCTGAAGTAATCCTAAGCGCTTCAAGTATATCATATAAGAGGTGTTCCCAATACCGGGAACACCTCTTTTTGGAAACCGCAACATACCTCACCCTTTTCATCCACTAACAGATATGAAAAAAATCTATCTTTGGATGCTGGCCGTCATCCTGACCTACGGCCTGACAATCACCTCCTGCTCGAACAACGACGACCCTGTCGTGCCGCAACCGCAAGACGAGGTGGAAGCCCAACTCGCCAAGATGACGCTGCGCGAGAAAGTGGGCCAGATGTTCTTCGTACGCATGGAGACGCTCGATACCACTATCCACTGGACTGCCTATTCCGACCTTCAGGAGAATCCTATACTCGAGGTGAACAAGACCATGCGAGATGTCAACGAGAAATACCCCATCGGCGGACTTATCCTCTATGCGTGGAATATCGACGACGAGGCGCAGCTCGCCAAGCTCATTCCCCAGATACGGGCATTGAACGGTAACCCTCTGCTCTGCATCGACGAGGAAGGTGGACGCGTTTCACGACTCGCTAACAACCCCAACTTCAACGTTAAGAAATATGAATCGATGGCCGCCATCGGTGCGACGGGCGATCCGAAGAATGCCTATGAGTGTGGCAACACCATCGGCACCTATCTGAAGCACTACGGCTTCGATATCGACTTTGCGCCAGTGGCCGACGTGAACACCAATCCCGAGAACATCATCATCGGTCCACGCGCTTTCAGCGATAAGCCCGAGGTGGCTGCCGGGATGGTGACTAACTATCTGCAAGGCCTGAAAGATGCGGGTATCACAGGCTGTATCAAGCACTTCCCCGGCCACGGCGACACAAAGGCCGACACACATTTCGGCTACGCATCGACCCAGAAGACATGGGCGGAGATGATGGATTGCGAGATGGTGACCTTCAAGGCGGGCATCAAGTGGGGTTGCCAACTCATCATGACCGCTCATATCGGTGCGCCCAAGGTGACGGGCTCGGATATCCCCAGCACACTGTCGCCCGTTGTCCTACAGGATAAGCTGCGCGGCGAACTCGGCTACCAGAACATCATCATTACCGACGGTATGGAGATGGGCGCCATCACGCAGCAGTTCTCGAGTGCCGAGGCAGCCGTCAGAAGCATCGAGGCAGGTGTTGACATCGTGCTCGGCCCGAAGAATCTGGTCGAGGCTTTCGATGCCGTCATCGATGCCGTCAACAAGGGTTCCATCAGCGAGGAGCGCATCAACCAAAGCGTCCGCCGCATCCTCAAACTCAAGCAATAACGCCCACTTCAACCAATCATGTACGATCAGTTTCGGGGAGATGTACTCTATATGATGTTCCAATAAGAAGAGAGCCTGCTGGCGAGCGGGCTCTCTTCTTATTGGGGGTGCTAATCGCTTAATTATATTTAAGTGTTCGAAACTTACTTTTCTTTGAATGGAGGATTGGGCTTCTTTCTACCACCGGTTACACTCTCCATCTCTTCCATTGACAGAACCTTTGCGTTCTTGTTTTCATCCTTCTGCTTCATAATCATTTCGTTTTAATTGTTAAACATATTATCGCTCAGATCTTGTTTGTTGAGCTTCGCTCGACATTGCAAAGATACAACGATTCCGGGAAGATTCCAAAGATTTTCTCCAATTTTTCTTCGATTGGTTGCGACACGATAGGCAATTTGCGACAAAACGCGAAAATAGCCCCTAAATCTGTCGCAACAGGCGAAAAGAAACAATAAATTTCGGTAAAATGTTGGTGCATTACCATATTTTTAATACCTTTGCAAACATAACGTAACATTTACTGCTTATGAAAAAATTACTGCTCCTAGCATTAGCCGCCATCACATTGTCGCTGAGTGCCCATGCGCAAGACGAGAAGTACCCCGATGGTTTCCTTGACAAGAGCCTGACAATAAGCTGTCCTAAGCCCGTATCACTATCTTAATTTAACACGAAGATGCGCTATCATTCCTTTGCAAAGAGACTTACCAAACGAGTCATGCTGACAGTGCTTGCAACGATGCTCGCCAGTTTGACTCTCGTCTTTTCGATTGTCTATTATGGCGTGAAGGCCGAGACCCGCGGCAGGTATCAGACCATCATGAAACTGGTGTCGGAGAAGCTGGAAAACATCCTGAGTCACGAAGAGGTTTGTGCCAGGAATGTCTTCGCAGAAATCCCGAACAGGCTCGAATCGCCTGAGACGGTGCTGAGAGCCCTAGAGAATGAGATGCGCCTGAACTCGTATATCGACGGCTATTTCGTGGCCTTCGAACCAGGCTATTTCCCGCAGTATGAGTATTGGTTTGAAGCCTATCTGCATCGGAATGATCTGCATGCCAGGAACATCGGCTCCAGCAAGCACGACTACTTTCAGCGAGACTGGTACAAACGTGGCAAGAACGAAGAGGATGGTTACTGGACCGACCCTTACTTCGATGACTGGAGCGAAAAAGACATCGTCTGTACCTTCGCCATGCCCCTTTACGACCGGATGGGTCGCAAGGTAGGCGTCTGCGGTGCCGACATGTCGCTGAAATGGCTGGTGAAGGAGCTGAACACAATCAATGAGAAGAGTTACAATACGGGATTGGTCAATATCCGTCTTTCCAGCGACTTTATCTTCCACACCTTCATCATCACCAACAAGGGCACCTATGTGGCTCATCCAGATGAGAAGCGGGTGATGCAGGAGAACGTGATGTCGTATATCGACCAGAACGACGAGGAAGCCGTCAATGCCGTCAACGAGATGATGGCTCAAAAACATGGTATCGCCTCGATGACCATCGACGGGAATTATTCGACGGTTTATTATATGCCCATCAAATCGACCGACTGGGAGATAGCCATTGCTGTGCCTAAAAAGACGTTCTGGCTGCCTGCCATTTTTGTGCTGACTTTGCTGATTGTCGTTACGTTAGTCGGATTGTGGCTGGTTTATAAATTCAGCCGTTCCACGATCCATCAGGCCGTCAAGCCGCTGAGCGCTTTGTCGAAATCGGCTAACGAGGTGTCGAAAGGTAACTTCGATACACCACTGCCCGAACTGACCTATCGTGACGAGATCGGCGATTTGCGCGACTCGTTTGCCTCGATGCAGACATCGCTAGCGAGATACGTGATCGACATGAAGCAGAAGGCCGCCCAGGAGGCAGCCCTCAACAATGAGTTGGAGGTGGCTCGGAACATCCAGATGTCGATGGTTCCCAGGGAGTTCCCGCCCTACCCCCAACGTGATGACATCGACATCTACGGCTATCTGGAGCCAGCAAAGAGCATCGGCGGCGACCTCTACGACTTCTTCATCCGCGACGAGAAGCTGTTCTTCTGCATCGGCGACGTCAGCGGCAAGGGCATTCCGGCAGCACTGGTGCAGTCGGCTACCCACTTCATGTTCCGCATCATGTCGCAAAGGGAGGATGACCCCAGCCGTATCGTCTCCAACATCAACGACGTGTTCGCAGCAGAAAACGACTCGTCGATGTTCTGCACCTTCTTCCTAGGCGTGCTCGACCTGAAGACGCACGTGCTGGAATACTGCAATGCGGGCCACGAACTGCCCATCCTCGTCACGACAGAGGCGACCGAGATTCGCGTGAAGCCCAACATCGCGATGGGACTGTATATGGAGCGCCAGTATCGGAAGGAGCAAATAGAACTTCCTTCAGGGTCGGTCTTAATCCTATATACCGACGGCCTGAAGGAAGCCATTGATTCTACCGAGGAATGTTACGGCAGGGAGCGTATTCTGACGTCGCTGCAACGCGTCATCATCAAGGGGGCTACCGAACCTTCAGACTACATCCGACAGTTGGTCAATGATGTGACGCTCTACGTGGGTGACATGCCTCAGGCTGACGACCTGACGATGCTCGCCATCAAGGTTTACTAAGCGTTCTCAGTGAGGCTGGGGATGTATTCGAAGAGATCGATGAATCCCGTAAACTCGAACGCTTCCCTGATATTCTTGTTCATGTTCTTGATATAGCACTTGTGGCCGTTCTTTCTGGCGTGCTTCTGCATCTCCAGGAGGATGCGCAGGCCGCTCGAGGCTATATACGTCAGTTCTGTGAAATCAAAGATGAAGTCCTTGTCAGTGCATGTCTTCAGGGGTTCCAGCGCGTCAGCGGCAGCCGGAGAGGCTGGTGTGTCAAGGCGCCCGTCGAGGATAGCCACCTTGTAGCCGTCTTGTTCAGTAATTTCTATTTTCATAAAAGTGATGTATTAATGTCTAATTAAAAATCTTCAGGATTAAATCTCATAGAGAGGCCTACTTCTTCGTCGTGAGCCTCTTTCTCCTCAACATCGTCGAGTCGCTCTTCCACGCGGTCGGCCATCCAGTTGTTGTGGGCATCCTCTATCTCCTGCATCTTCTCTTCGTATAGCTTGTCACGGTGCCCGTTCCACTGGTCTTTTGTCCGCTCGATGGCCTTGTCGAGCCGTTTGCGGTCGTCCTCGTCGGGCTCGGCGAGGACTAGCACCTTGAACTCTGCGTCGTACTTCATGATGACTGCCTCCATCTCGCTCTTGCACTCCTCGTAGAGTGTCTTCACGCCGTCTTTGAGCACCTTATAGCGGTCGTTATTGACGGGGGGCATCTTCAGCAGCAGGTATCTTACATCCTTCTTCACCGACTCGCCTGCATCATCGATGCTGTCGATCTTGAACGACTCTATGCTCTGCTTGAACTCGGGATGCTCCTGCATGACCCCCAGTTCGATGGCCGGCAGGTCTTCATCGAATTTAGGTACAACCATAAAACTGTACTCATCCTTCTTGGCGATAGAGGCACACTCTTCCAGTTTCTGCCATTCGTCTTCTACCAGCACCTCTACCGGCAGCAGTGCTACTTCTTCTGCCTTGATGCAGAGGTTCATCAGCCGATAAGCGAATCGCGTGCTCTGGATTGACAGATCTTCACCGAACTGGTCGAATTTTCTTACTAATGCTCGTCTCATATCTCATTTTTACATTATGACATTTTTAACTATTTACATTACTCACTTTTCGGTGCGTCTTCAGCCTTGAGTTTCGCACTGACGCTGCCGCCTCCGCCAGCCCCGGCTGCGATGCCGTCGCTGATGTTCTGCGACTTGAACGACGTCTTGGCCTCGATGTTGTCGATGGTAGCCTTCGGCGCCTTGACCTCGCCCTTGACCTCGGTATCGCCAGTGATCTGGTTCTTGCTGCCACCCAGGGCGGTGTTGCCATCGGCCAACTGCAAGACGGCTTTCGCCTCGCCCTGCTGGGCCTCGAAGGTCTTGTCGGCAAAGAGTCCCAGTTCCTCGCTGACGGCCTGCAGTTTCTTGCTCTTGATATCCTTCGACATCGCACCGACATACATCTTCTCTGATACGATGGTCATCGTGCTGCCTGCGGCCAGTTTGTCGTCGGTCAGTTTCTCCTTATCGACATCCATCGACTTCACGCCTACAGCCTTCGCATTCATCGTGATGCAGCCCGTAGCCTTGCCCTCAGCGTCGGCTGCCAGGAAGTTCATCTTCTCTGAGCGCACAGATATCTGGCTGTCTTTCGTGAGTGCCTTCGTCTTGAGTTCGCCATCGGCCACCTCGTAGTCGAGGGTCTCCATCGAGATGGTCTTCGAACGGATGATGACATCGCCCTCAGCCGTATATTCACCCTTGGTGATCTTACCCTTGTCGTCGCGCTCGATGTCCTTCGGATTCGTCGTTGCTACCTCTACGGTCTGAGCCGTCATCGTGATCTTGCTGTCCTTGGTCAGCTCCTTCTCCTTGATGCCCTTGTCGTCGCGCTGATAGTCGATAGCACATAGATCGATGTTCTTCGACAGGAGGCTGATGTGCCCAGCGGCAGGGAGTTCCTTGCCGTCGCTCGACGGTTTGACAGAGGAGAGTGAAATGTTTTCGGCATTCACGGTAAAGCCACCGCCTTCGACGAGTTTGTCTTCGTCGTCCAGCATACTCACATCGAACTTTGGCGTCCAGACCGAAATACCAGCACCAGCGTTCGAGCGGAACTTGCCATCGCCATCGACCGTGGCCACACTGACGCTCTCGGCCACAATACTCACTGAGGCGCCTGTCATGTTTTCCTTGAATTCGTCGCCCGTCTTGATCTCGTTCTTCTCAGCCTCGAGGGCGTTCTTCTTACGCTTCACCTCCGAGAGTCGCGATACGAGTCGGATAAAGCGCAATGTCGCCCGATGCAGACTGGGTGTCAAGCTGTCCATTTCCTCATGGATCTCTTCAATATCAATCAGTTTGGAGCGGTTCTTATATGACTTATCCGTATTCAGCTGATCCTCCTTGTCGAGCAGGTCGGACATCTTCTTGAAACAGTCTTCCACACTTTTCTTCTGGGCGTCGATCTGCTCCTTCAGTTTGTCGGCCTCGTCGGTGAGGCTGCTGATGGTGGCCTCGATCTGCTCCTTACGGCCTTCAACAGAGACGGCTGCCTCCAGACTGAGCGACTGGTCGGCATGGATTCTGATACCACCGCTACCTGACGGTACCGGCACCGTCGAGAAGGCATCCTTGGCATCGCTGCTGTGGAGCACGATGCTGCCCGCCTGTGAGACGATCTCCGAGGTGCTGCAGACGACCTCTTCCATGCCATCGACACCGGGATTGACGGCCATCAGCTGGATGCTGGGGGCGCGGCTGACGATATGACCTGTATCGCCGACGCCTTCGAGCGCGATGCCATTACCCCTGACAATCACTTCGCCGATGCCGTCGCCCATCAGGTCGCCACTCTTATCGACATTACCTATAATCACTTTGGGCGCCGAGAGGATGATACAGTTATCATCGCGGTAATAGTGGCCGGCATCAAGCCGACTATAGACATCAGCCTTTATCTGCTGTATCTCTGACTTCTGCTGGTGGATCTCGTCGAGACTCTTGTCAACGCTGTTCTGGAAATTCTCAAGCAGTTCTTTCCAATCATCAAAAATATATCCCATGATTCCAAATGCTAATTCACACCATAATTTAATAACTTAACAACTGACCTTTCAGTTTGAGCATAAAATTCAGGATAGCTTCCTGCTCCTTATTATTAACATCACTATTGCTAGACAGCGATTTAAATGACGGCTTGATAGGCTCGACCTTATCGATCTTATCATCGTGGAAGTAGAACGTGTCGTTGCCACCGCTGCTGAGCAAGATCCTGCCTTCCGAGCCTTCGCCCCAGGATACCTTTTCGTCGAAAATGCCACCCAACTTCACTTCGTTCACCTTCTGGTCCCAAGCACTCTTCAGCGCCCCCTTGATAGCGCCTGCCAGTGTGGTTGTATCGGCACCGAGATTCGGTAGGCCATACAGAGAGTTAACGTAAGAACCCCAGCAAATATCATTCATGATGTTGTCATTGCCAGTACTCGGCCGCTCGGTTTTGGGCTTGGGCTCCGCGACGCCATTCTTGTCCTTGCGGCGAGTGTCGTCATTGAATCCTAACTCTTCGAGCAGATTCATGGCTACTAGACGCGTCATGTACAACCTGTCATCATCACTGGCCACCAACTTCAGACTTCCCAATTTCTTTTCTTCATCACTCAATTCGTAGAAAGGTGCATGTTCACATTTCTTCTTGCAGAACGATGTCATAAGTTTCTTTCTGAAGTCCTTAGGCATCGTCTTGGTTTTGAAACGACCAATCTTCCTGTCGATGTCTTCCATCTTGGTCGGTTCCAAATGAGTTAACACAAAGATATCTTTTCTCAGTTTGTTGAGGGCATCAAGGGCCTCTGTCCTTAGTCGCTTGCGTGTTTTCAACAAAACTGTCTGATTCATCTTCAATATCTTGGCTTTATCTTCAGTACTCAGACCCGATGGTATCATGATAAGGTCAGGATTGACAACGTCTTCCGGTTTACCATCTATCTTCAGGTCGTCTGTAAAGGCCATCTTGTCTTCAGTCCAGTCCTCGTCTTTTTCCTGATTGAACAGGTCGTCCTTCAATTTTTCGTATGTGTTGAACGGATATGTTTTTTTATCCTTTGGATACTGATTGCCGTATTTCCTTAAATGACTGAGTTTTTCATCCAGCGCAGTCAAATCCTTGACACAGTCATTATAGACATTTGCTGCTCTTGCAAGGAAGGTCCATGTCAGCGACGGGATGGTGCTGAACAGATCGACCACGCCCTGACTGATGCCGGCACTCGAGACGACGGCTTCCTTGTTCATCTTGTCGATTAGTTCGATCTTCTTTTTCTGATTATAGGCCACAGCCGGGTAGTCGCACTTCTTATTGCCAGCTTCCAGTTTGAGGAATCTGTTCGACTTCACGGTGAGGGCTCCCTCTACTGGGCGGAAGAAGATCTCGACCATCGATCTTACCAGTTTGAGATCGACCACGCTCAGGGCGAGATCGGCAATCTTCTTGGTAACTTGAGCGGTCACATCAAGCGTGATCTGAGCAGCCGTGGCCTTGGCGTTGGATTGCGACTTCCATAGTTTATAATCGACGTTGGTGCCCGACACGAGTTTCAGGTTGTTACCAGCCTCGATGGTCACGTTCTTACCCGCAATCTTCACGTCGCCGTTGGGTGCAGAGATGTTGATTCCGGTAAACGAGTTGATCTTCACGTCGCCCCATGGTGAACTGATGCTGACGTTGCGCCCGTCGGTAGAGCCCGACACCTTATATATACCATAGTAGTCGGTCAGTTCGAAACCGCCTTCAAACCGCCTGCTTTTCTTAAAGTCGGGGTTTAGGAAATCTCCAGGCACGAAGCCCGTGATCGTCTTGAGCAATGGCGAGAAGCAGCCCGACAGGAAGGCTCCCAGACCGTTTCCCCAGCCATCAGAGATCTGCAGTCGCTGGCCGCCTTCGGTCTGCATCACGGTGTCGGCCGTGATGAAGTCGTCCATCAGACCGCCGATGACGTATGGCCGCTCCACATTGCCATCGACGAACCCCACCATCACGGGATAGCCTACATAGTGATAGCCCGACACGGGGGCACCTTGCGAGTTGGAGGCAAATGTGAGCCAAGGCGTCGATGCCGCTAGGGTGGTAGGTGAACAGCCTTTCAGTTTGTTGTCATCATCATTATAGATCAGATATTCCTTCTGCCAGTTGAACAGCACTCTCACCTTGTTGAATCCCGTAGGATCGTCGGCATCGGTAATCGTTGCCTCCTGGGGATGAGCGTATCTGACGTGACCTGATGGGATGACGGCGGGATAGAAGAGATTGCCATCCTTCTTGTCGTTGTCGCGAGCAGTGGCTATCACCTTGAATACGGGGGTCTTATCCTTGTTAAGCTGGCTCTTGATCTCGACGACAATGAAAAGCTCATCGTTGTAGGTGATGATACTACCGAGCTTCAGCTTGGGAGATGTCGTATTGAACTCGATATGGACGGCATCCTCGCCTACCGACAGTTCCTTCTGCAGCACACTTGCGTATCTTTTACCATCAAAGGCCGAGTTGAGTTCCGTGAACTCCTGATAGGCATTCTTCTCTCTCTTCGACTCTAATTTCTTGGCATTGGCGAAGTCGATCTTGCCATAATGCTGCTTGTAGTCGGGGCTTTCTATGTTTGCGAAATATTTGTCGTCGGCATTTGAGTTGAGTTTGGCAGTAGAAGATTTCGCCATAGCCAGTGAGAACATGTTGTCGAAGAGCAGATTCGTCAGAAGGGTCGGCAGGTTCTTGTCGTTCTTGAAGATGGTTGGGAACTGCTTCATGATCCACTTGTCGGGCTTGTAGCGCTCTTCGGAATAACCCATCTGTCCCTTGGGTATAAACGGGCTTTCCTCTAAGGTCCATCCCTTCACGGCGGAATTATCGGCCTCCAGTTCGAAATTACCCTTCTGGCTTCCCGACACCCCCTTGGAGTTCAAGTCGAAGAAGGATATCGAGTCGAAGCCCAAGGCGGCAACGTCTATGGGATTAACCGTCGCGTCGTAGCCAAGATTCAGGGCACCGTCTTCGTAGAAGAGAAACTCGCCCCAACGGTTACAGGTGCGCACCACCATGTCGTAGAAGCTCTCGTTGTACTGCACCAGGTAATGGTGGATATGCTCACACCATTGCTGGCCGCTCTTCGACTTATCTACAGGTTGTTTGTCGAAATACACCAGCTTCTTCATGTTCTTGGTCTTGATCGCAATGGGTGTGCCCTCGAACTTAGGAAGTTCCTTGAGTTCGAGTTCCATGGGCTGAAGCTCTTTTTTATAGTCGAGCTCGGCTTTGACGGCTTTTTCATAGGCCTTCGAGTCGTTGCCGTTTTTGGCTTTTTTTCTTTCATCTGCGCCCTTTTCCCAATCATCCTTCTTCTGCTCCAGCTTGAAATTCTTCTTTGCCCACTTATCGGAGATGACCACGTTGGCGCTGGGCTCCAGATAGTTGAGTGCCTCTTTTTCCAGAATGCTACTCAGCTTCTGCCCCACAAACGTGCGGCTGGTCTTTTGAAGTGTCATCAGCTTGTCGAGGCTGTAAATCTTCAGCGTCACCAGCATCTGGTTTTTCAGATATTGGGGCAGCACCTCCAGCACGTAGAACTTATCGCCCACGTTGAAGTCGTCTTCTAACACGCTGACTTTCGCATGTTTGAACATGCTCTCAATCACCTTCCTGCTGATCGCTGTGTAGTGATGCCCCTCTCCTTCAGCGCCGCCGATGGAGATCTGAGCAATGATCTCAGTAGGCTGGTACATCTTCTTATGCATGTCGAAGTTGACCAGGGTAAGCAGGTACTTGGATACATTCAACGCGCTACTGTCTGGCGATACAAAAATCTCGCTCGTCTTAATCACGTTTCCCACCGACAATTCGATTGCTTCTGTTGTCGGATTCTGGGCAATGGCTTCTTTAAAATGGGCCACGCCCGACAATGTCATAGATATTTTGGCCATTAAATTATAGTTTTAGTTTCTAGAATGCAAAGATAAACAAAAAATCTGATTATGAACTAACGCCGACGAGAAATCATTCTTATTTAAAAGGAGTCTAAACAGCACTCCTAATTCACCCATATAGAAAAAAAGAGGTGTTCCCGAAGAAACACCTCTCTACATTTGTCTGTATGTCCTATGATGATTAGGGAAGGCTGATAGCCTCTGAAGGACAAACGCTTGCACAAGTTCCGCACTCTGTGCAAAGATCGGGGTTGATAGAATACTTCTCACCCTCAGAAATTGCCTCAACGGGGCACTCACCCTGACATGTACCGCAAGCGATGCAGTCGTCACCAATTACATATGCCATAATACTATAAAATTAAAATTGTTAATATTGTTAATACTCTATTTTGATGATGCAAAGATACGACCAATTTTGGAAAATACCAAACTTTAGGTAGCTTTTTTTCGCAATTTATACGTTGTCGAAATAAACTGCGATATAATAAGCAGACGTTTTCTACGTTATTAATTATAGATGAAACTGAAATTACAAATCACGCTACTGCTGCTGATCACGGCCCTCACGGCGTCGGCTCAAGAGCGGAGGATACAGTACAAGCCCTATATCGACTTGCGCCCGCTGCACTTCGGCATTCTCGTGGGCATGAACCTGCAGGATATCGAACTGCAGAATGTGGGGCCGCAGACCATCACGCTCGACGACGGGACCACGGTGGAGAAGACCATCGTCTGCGACGACGACCGCTGGAACAGTGGCTTCAGCGTGGGCGTACTGGCCGACCTGCGACTGAGTCAGCACCTGAACCTGCGCTTCTCGCCGACGATGCACTTCGGTGCCAAGCGCCTGGCCTTCCTGAACATGACCGACAAGACAGCCGAAGGCCGACAGGTGGAGGCGACGCAGCACATGAAGAACACCTACATATCGCTGCCCATCGACCTGAAGTTCAGTGCCGAACGCTGGAACAACTACCGCCCTTACCTGATGGCCGGCATCAACCCGATGATTAACCTGACGAGCAAGAACCAGGAATATATCCAACTGAAACGTACCGACTTTTTCCTGGAAATCGGACTGGGCTGCGACTTCTATCTGCCCTTCTTCAAGCTGATACCCGAACTGAAGTTCTGCTACAGTTTGAGAGACGCGTTAGACCATGGTCATGCCGACGAACTGAAGGATGCCAACATGCGTATGTACACAAATGCTGTGACCAGTGGCCACAGCAAGATGATTGTGTTGACATTCTATTTCGAATGACTATTTCTTCTCGAGATTCAAGATCAATTTTCCGATGAACGCACCGTGCTTTCCGTTCTGATCGACGGGAATCTTTTTGCCGTTCTTGTCGGGCGCATACTCCAAGGCTGGCATGTAGGTGTGGGTATGCCCCCCTAAAACGAGGTCGCATCCCTCTGTCAGGCTCAGAAACTTCTCATCGGGATACTCGGAGATCTCCCAACCCAGATGGGAGATGCAGATGACGAGGTCACACTTCTCTTGCTTGCGCAGGATATCAATGTACTTCTGTGCCGTCTCGGCAGGATCGAGGAAGGTGATACCCTTGCAGTTGCCGTCGAAGACGAGGCCCTTCAAGGGAGGAGCCAGAGCGAAGAGCCCGATCTTCACGCCGTCGCGCTTGAGGGTGATATAAGGTTTGACCAGTCCGTCGAGGACGGTGCCCGTGCAGTCGTAGTTAGAGCAGACGATGGGGAAGTTGGCCATCCGGAAGAGTTTGGCCATATTGTCGAGTCCGAAGTCGAACTCGTGATTGCCGATGGTGGCAGCATCGTAGTGCATCTCGTTCATCAGCCCTACCTCTACCTCGCCCTTGAAGAGGGTATAATAGCCTGAGCCCTGCGAGAAGTCGCCACTGTCGATTAGCAGCAGTCCGGGGTGCTGCTGTCGCTGTTCCTTCACCACGTTGAGACGGCGCAGGAATCCGCCGCGCCCAGCGAGATCCTTGTTATCGAGGTTCTCATTGAGTGGCAGGATGGTGGAATGGGTATCGTTGGTATGCAGAACCACGAGTTGCTTCTGTTTCTTGGCATCGGCTGTCACCGACGACAACAATGCTATAATTATAATAATGTATATGCGTTTCATTTCTTCTGTACTTTAATTCGTCCTTCAAGTTGTGCATCAACAATCTCTCCCTTGGCCTGTTTGTCGCGGAAGTAGTTCATAATCAGGAAACGGCTGTTGTTGCTCGCATCCTGAGGTGCCACCACGTCCTTGCCTTCGCTCAGGGCTGTCAGACCGTCGTTACCCTCGAGCAGGTAGTTGATAGTGACTACCCTGTAGTCGGCAGCAGGATCGATTTCCTTGCCATGCAGACGGGCAGAGACCAGCTCGCCCCCACCCTCGCTGGAAGTAATGACCAGTTCTGCCCCCTTGCTGACAGCTTCGCCGCCCCGATAGGCTATCTGACGGAACAGTTTCATTAGTTGTTCACCGTTGAGCGTGGTGAAGCAGATCTTATTCTCGAAGGGAGCGATAGAGAGGATATCCTCGTAAGTGACATCGCCCTTAATCAGGTCGGCACGGATGCCGCCCATGTTGTAGATACCGAGGACAGGCGACTCATTGTAATCCTTCGCTGCCCAGATCATGATGTCGGAGACGAGGTTCGACAGGTCGCTTTCCGGACGCTGGGCATGCATGTTATGGGCCACGCGCCCCATGAGCGGCGCCATCACGCTGTCGTTCACATGCTTATAAGGTGCAAAGAAGGCAGCCACCCGAGGATCGGGCTGCTGATCGTATCGGCTATCGACAATGATACGGCTGCGCTCCACGCTCACGAGTTGGTAGTGCTTGGGTGCGCACGAGGCCAGCATCAGCATCGCGGGAACGGCATAAAAAAGTGATTTACTACGCATAATTTCAGGTGTTTATTGGTGCAAAAATACAAAAAAAGTTTGAAATCTGAGGGTTATAGAAGAAAAAAAGTGGAAAATCCTTGTTTTTTTGCCCAGATATTAGTACCTTTGCACCCGCTTTTCCGCGTAATCGCTGGCAGGAGGTATCGTGAGGCCTGTTATGTTGCGTTGGAACGATACAGCATAATTAGAAAACAATTAAGGAAATGGATTTAATCAAAGTTGCTGAAGAAGCATTTGCAACCGGCAAGAAGTTCCCAGAGTTCAAGGCTGGTGACACTATCACTGTCGCTTACAAAATTATCGAGGGTTCAAAGGAGCGTATCCAGCTTTATCGCGGTGTAGTCATCAAGATCTCTGGTCATGGTGACAAGAAGCGCTTCACAGTTCGCAAGATGTCTGGTACCGTTGGTGTAGAGCGTATCTTCCCCATCGAGTCTCCGAACATCGACAGCATCGAGATCAACAAGGTTGGTAAGGTTCGCCGCGCCAAGCTTTACTATCTGCGCAAGCTCACTGGTAAGGCTGCCCGCATCAAGGAGAAGCGCCGTCCTGTTGGAGAGTAAGAAAGTAAACAACTTGAAAGTAAAAAATATGAGAGCATGGTTACATGCCCTCATATTTTTTTGTGCCCTTCAGGACTCTTATCTGTCGTTGGCCAGCGAGAGACCGATGCTGAAGATCAAGTTGACATTAGCGAGCGTTCCACTCAGATCCCAGTCTTCACGATACTCGTCGCACGGCTTATGATACCAAACGAGCATGGGGTACTTGTTGGGTTTGCTCGCATCCACAGGATAGCGGCCATTCTCGAGCACAACGGCAGGAACGCCTTTCTTCACGAAGTTATAATGATCGGACCTGAAGAACCAGCCATCCGAGTTATCATCGTCGAAGTAGATATATCGGCCCTGGGCTGCTGCGGCGGCTATGTAATAACGGTCTAAGTCGCTCTCGCCACCACCCAGGATTACCACATCACGCGTCAGTTCGGCAGGACCGATGCTCTCGAAATTCAGACAAGCCACCGTCTTCTTCATGTCTACGACCGGATGGGCGCAATAGTACTCGGAGCCAAAGAGACCGTTCTCCTCGGAAGAGGGGAAGAGAAAAATCAGGTCGCGACGGGGCTGGGGCAACCCTTTCATCTTCTTGGCTACCAGCAGGGCTCCCGCCATGCCTGAGGCATTGTCGGCAGCACCATTATAGATCGAATCGCCATGCTCGTCGGCTTTCCCGATGCCCAGGTGATCCCAGTGGGCGCTCAGCACCACAGCCTCGCCATCCTGCCGGGTGCCGCGCAAGATGCCACCCACATTCTGCGTCTCACGGATATTATAAGTGACACGCATCTTCACATCACCTTTCACTTTGAGTGAGAAACTCTTGAAGCCGGGCTTCTTGGCTTCGGCCAATGCCTTGTCTATATCCATGCCAGCCGCATCGAACAGCTTTCTGGCTCCATCCTCATGCAGCCATCCCTTCACGGCCAGTTCGTCGGCATTACGCGTTTCGGGGTTATACAGGGCCAGATTGTTGGTCAGGTGACCATTGACACACACATGCCAGGCGTAACTGGCAGCCTCGGTGTTGTGAAGCACCAGACAGCCGGCAGCCCCTTGGCGGCGCGCCTCCTCGAACTTATAGACCCAGCGCCCGTAGTAGGTCATGTTGCGGCCCCTGAACAACTGACTATCGTAATAGCCAGGATCGTTCACCATCGCGATGACGATCTTTCCCTTGACGTCGATCCCTTCGTAGTCGTTCCAGCCATATTCTGGTGCACAGATGCCAAACCCGCAGAACACATACTCCGCTTTCGGCAGATTAATCTGATTCACTGCACGAGAGGTCCATACCATCGCATCGTCGGGATAGCGCAGTACGGCCTTCTTCTTACCGCTGACCACGAATTGATAACCCACAGGCTTAGCCGTGACCGCAATCAAGTTGAACGGCTGAAACCAACTGTCGTTGAAGGCGGGCTCCAGACCGATCTCCTGCAATTGACGGGCGATGTAATCTACGGTCTTGCTCTCGAAGGCCGTCATAGGCTTACGTCCGCCGAACTCATCGGATGCCAGCGTCCGAATCCACTCTCTCAATAATGGCTCGTCGCCTGCAGTCTTCAGTTGCGACTGCATAATCTGTGCATCGGCAGTCATCAGGCTCATGCAGACAAACGCCAGAACGATCATTCTCTTAAACACACGGGAAATCATAGTTAAAACAGCACTTGTTAGTATCATTATTTATAGTTCTCATCGGCACTGGCATCACCGTGAAGGGCGTTTTGGAACGACTCCCAGTCCTGAAAGCCGACGAGTAGTGACAGGTGGTCAAGCGTTTTCTTATCCGGCTTTCTGATGATTTCCTTCTCGACTGCCTCCAGCAGTTTTCGGAGGGCTTTACGTTTCTTTTCCATATTATTTATATAAGCGGTGCAAATTTACAAAAATATTTTGTACCTTTGCACACAGAATTAAAAAAATCACGAAAACAATGAAAGAATTAGCACTCAAGTACGGATGTAATCCCAATCAGAAACCCTCGCGCATCTTCATGACCGAGGGCGAACTCCCCATCGAAGTCATCAACGGCCGTCCTGGCTACATCAACTTCCTCGACGCCTTCAATGCCTGGCAACTGGTGAAGGAGCTGAAGGCCGCCACCGGTCTGCCCGCTGCAGCCTCGTTCAAGCACGTCAGCCCAGCCGGTGCCGCTGTTGGTCTTCCCCTCTCCGACACACTGAAGAAGATCTACTTCGTGGACGATGTGAAGGATCTCGACGAGAGTCCCATTGCCTGTGCCTATGCCCGTGCTCGCGGTGCCGACCGTATGTCGAGCTATGGTGACTTCGTGGCACTCAGCGACACCTGCGACGCCACGACAGCCAGACTGCTGAAGCGCGAGGTGAGCGACGGTGTGATTGCCCCCGACTACACCCCTGAGGCTATTGAGATACTGAAAGACAAGCGCAAGGGTACCTATAACGTGATCAAGATCGACCCAGCCTACCAGCCTGAACCTATCGAGCGCAAGCAGGTGTTCGGCATCACCTTCGAGCAGGGCCGCAACGAGATCAAACTCGACGATGACGCACTCTTCGAGAACATGCCTACCCAGAACAAAACCTTCACCCCAGAGGCCAAGCGCGACCTGATCATCGCCCTGATCACGTTGAAATATACGCAGTCGAACTCGGTCTGCTACGTGAAGGACGGACAGGCCATCGGTATCGGAGCCGGACAGCAGAGCCGTATCCACTGTACCCGTCTGGCCGGTAACAAGGCCGATATCTGGTGGCTGCGCCAGCATCCGAAGGTGATGAACCTGCCCTTCATCGACAATATCCGCCGTGCAGACCGCGACAACACCATCGACGTGTATATCTCGGAGGATCATGACGACGTGCTGCGCGACGGCACCTGGCAGATGTTCTTCAAAGAGAAGCCCGAGGTGCTGACCATGGAAGAGAAGAAAGCCTGGATTGCCAAGAACACGAAGGTGGCACTGGGTTCAGATGCCTTCTTCCCCTTCGGCGACAATATCGAGCGCGCCCATAAGAGCGGCGTGGAGTTTATCGCACAGGCCGGCGGCTCTGTCCGTGATGACAATGTGATTGAGACCTGCGACAAGTATGGCATCGCCATGGCGTTCACCGGTGTGCGCCTGTTCCACCATTAATATGACTGTATGGACGATTTTCAGAACATCCTTGAGAACGGCATCAACTTCGGACGCGGAGGTGACAAGCCGAAAGACAATGGCAAGGTGAAGACCAAAGCCAAGAAGAAACAGTATATCACTGGGGCTCACGGCAGCGGCAGTGCCCGACAGAAGGCCAAGTACCGCGAACAGCGTGCCAATCGCCATAAGAAATAAAATCGAAGAATCCCTTACCTCTTTCTCGGGGTAAGGGATTACTTTTGGCGGTTATGCCTTGGGTAAGGTGATGACAAAACGGCTGCCGCCCGTATAGAGCGGATCGAGCTCTACCGTGCCGCCCATGGAGGTTACCAGTTTGCGACAGAGCGGCAGACCCAGACCGATTCCCTCCTTGAAACTGTCGAGCTTGGAGAAGGTCTCGAAGATACGCTCACGCTCCTTAGGGTCAATGCCCACGCCCGTATCCGACACGACGAAGTACACATTGCTGTCTTTCTCCTCTACCATCAGATCGATATGGCCTATCTCGGTAAACTTCTGGGCATTGTCGAGCAGATGGCCCAGGGCACTTCTCAACCGATAAGCATTGGCAGAGACGGTAAAGTTGTCATCGACATTAGAAGAGAAGCGTATCTCTACCAACGGATTGCCCTTGTATTTTCTCGTCTCGATTAGCGAGAGACAGAGTTCATTACACTTCACATCTGTCTTTTCGATGTGCACGTCCTCACCTTCGCTCTCGCTGTTAGAAAGTTCAAGCAGCTCGTTGACAGTCGAGGTGATGATATCGACATTCGTCCGGATACGTTGCTGCATATCCTTCTTCTCCTCATCCGACAGGTGATAATCGGGATTACAGAGTATCTGCGAGAAGCCGGAGACGGCATTCAGAGGCGTGCGAATCTCGTGACTCATGTTCTGGATGAAAGCCGTCTTCATGCGGTCTGACGCTTCGGCATGCTCCTTGGCCAGTTTCAGATCTTTGTTGCGGGCCCATATCTTGCGCATCAGACGGCGGCGGCCCATGATATAGACAAAGATATAGACTGCCGTCAGGCCAATGAGCCAGTAGGCCAGTTTCTTGGCGAGCCGCTTGTTGGCGATGGCCTCCTCACGCGAGTGGGTGAGTGTCGTCTCTGAAGCCATCTGGTTGAAGTTCAGTTCCTGAAGAATACTGAAGATCGAGTCTAACTCGACATAACGGTTCATCATGGTATGGAAACCTTCTGAGACATTACCCGACATGGCATGGATGCGAATAACGACGAGCGAACTATCAACAGCGATATCGCCTCTGCTGACCTTTTCCAATGCTTGCCTATACTCATGGTTGAAGGCCAGTTTGGCAGCCTCCATAAAATTATCGAAGCGGAAATTAAACTCCGGGTCGTCCATGGTGCGGTAGTTCACATACTGGTTATAGACCTGGAAGAACTGCGACGTATCGCCCAACAGGAAAAGGATGTAGCCCTTCATACCCAGAGCCATCGAGAGATAGTCCATATTCTTGGTGTCCTCAGCCATCGTAATAGCCTTACCGGCCCATTCGAGCGCACGGTTAGGCTCTTTCAGACTGAGCATGTCGGAGAGATTCAGATAGGTGCGCATCGTGAACTTATCATCGCGATTGCCCACCTCGTCGAGCGCCTGCAGGAAATAGGCCTCCGCCTTGATCTTATCGTGGCTGGTACTATAGATGTCGCCAAAGAGTCCTGTCGCCAGATAGAAATAGTCTTTGGCATCGTCGTCACGCACTTCGCTATCGAGAAATTGTGCAAACTCGATGGCCTGGTAGATCTGATTATGACGAAGGGCATAGAAGCCTTTGTTGCTCAACAACTTGTAATAGAGCATCATATAGCCCTTGTCGCGGAGTTCTTGCTGGTATTCCTCGACAAATTGATAAAACTCCGTGGGCGAGCCGTCTTTGAAGAGATGGCGGAATTGGTCATACCTCACCCTATCTTCGCCAGACAAATCGGCAACGGTCTTTTCGGCAAATACGGTTCCTGCTGATAAAAAGGTCAATATTAATATCAGGAGTCTCATAAAGTCTCTATCATTAGTTGTATTCAATTAGTGGCTACAAAAGTACAACATTTCTCGAAATCTGCAAACTTTTTACAAAAAAAACATTGGATTTTTTTGGCAGCGAAGACAAAAAAAGGTATCTTTGCACACAGGAAACTTGAAAAGAGAACTTGCTAACGATGAAAAAAACGAAACTTTTTTTGACTGTCAGCCTGCTGCTTTGCAGTCTGACTTCCACCCACGCCCAGAAATATGTGGGTGGCGACCTCTCCGTACTGCTGAAATACGAGGAACAGAAAGCCACCTATCTCGACAAGGACGGCAAGGCGATAGCCGACGTATTGGCATTCGTAAAAGAACAAGGCTGGAATACGGTGCGGGTGCGCCTATTTGCCGATCCATCCAAAGATACAGACAAGAACGTCTGTCAGGATATCGAATACGTCAAGTCGCTAGGCAAGCGCATCAAGGCGGCAGGTCTCTGTTTCATGCTTGACTTCCACTACAGCGACACTTGGGCAGACCCGGAGCATCAGACCATGCCCCTTGAATGGGGAATGATCAATACGCCAGCCTTTGAATACATCTACACCTACACAAAGACCAACTTGGAAGCGCTAGTAGCGGCTGCCGCCACACCCGACTTCATACAGATAGGCAACGAGATCTCGTTCGGTATGCTCTGGGATGGTTGTAAGGTCAGTGCCAACAGCAATTGGACGGCCTACGAAGATACCAACTGGGACCATTTCTCTACAGCCTTGAAGAATGCAAGCAAGGCTTGTCGCGAGATGTGTCCAGAGGCAAAGATCGTCATCCATACGGAGCAGTGCGCCAACAATCCGACACTCGACGTGGCGTTCTTCAAGCGCATCCAGCAATACGATATCGACTACGACATCATCGGCACATCGTATTATCCCTACTTCAAAGGACCGCTCGCCAATCTCGACAAGGGACTCTCTGAATTAGAAAAGAATTTCCCTGACAAGCAGATACAACTGGTGGAGACAGGCTATCCATCGAAATGGGAAGTGGAAGGCTCAACTTATGACTACACCAAGACATACCCCTACTCGCACGAGGGACAGCGGCAATACGCTGCCGACCTTATCGCGACCTTGGAAAAACACCCGCAGGTGAACGGGCTGTCATGGTGGTATGCCGAAGCCAACGCCAAAGGCTGCACTGGCTCACTGGCAGAGGGCTGGTATAACGCCTCGCTCTTCGACAACGAGACCGGGCGCGCCCTTCCCGCCCTCTACGAACTAAAGGCATTCGACGACGGCAGCACAGGCATCGGCAGCATCAGTGCCGACAGGCAGCACACCGACGACGCCTGGTACAGCCTCAGCGGCAGGAGACAGGAGGGCAGGCCGCAACAGAAAGGCCTCTACATTAACAACGGGAAAACAGTGGTCGTCAAATAACCCTACTTGACAGCCAACTGTAGCACAAAAGAGAGCCTGACGCTGTTTCAATGCGTCAGGCTCTCTCCGTGTTGTCAGGTGCCGCGAGCGGGACTCGAACCCGCACAGCCATCACTGGCCAAGGGAT
>JAEEGI010007204.1_pt1 | contig 24939 bp, 19 predicted proteins | sample 8958751 | NCBI WGS metagenome assembly JAEEGI01 (sample SAMN16246545, study PRJNA631951) | gut metagenome | biome: gut microbiome; feature: rumen; material: KS-attached | host: Bos | place: Iran: Karaj | collected 2018-10
AACTTTGAACTGTTGTCCTGCGATTTCTACTATTGCGTACATTTCTCGATATCTTTAAGTTAGATACTGACTCTCTTTTTTTTCGGACTGCAAAAATACAACTTTTTTCAATCGGAAAAGATTTTCTTTTCGTTTTTCGCATTAATTTTCTTCAAAAAGTCATAAAACAGAATGCAAGTTGTTGATAAATAATAAAATATAAATTGTGATATTTGTGTTGTAAAAATGTGTAAATTTGCAGCCTGTTTTGCCTAAGGCATTAATACCTATATTATTAATGAACGAAAACGAGCTCAAGGTCCTTCTCGACAAAATGAAGGGTGGCGACAGGGAGTCATTCAACATGGTCTTCCGTCATTATTATGCGCCCTTGACCCGTTTTTGTGTCCGGTTTGTGGGCGATGGTGACCAGGCTGCCGAGATTGTGCAAGATTTGTTCGTGAAAGTATGGACCAATCACGAGAAACTGACGTTCACTTCCTCGTTTGAGTCCTATATGCTGCGCTCGGTACGCAATTCGGCTATCACCTATATTAATAAGGAACGCTCCCACGCTGACGTCAACGAGCGTATCTACACCGATGATTCGGATGCCAACGACCCCTCGGAGACTTTGCAGTCCAATAACTTGGAAGCCTCTTACCAAAAGGTCTTGGCCACCATGCCTGAAAAGCGTCGTGAGGTGTTCTTGGCCAGCCGTTTCGATGGACTGAAATATGCCGAAATCGCAACAAAAATGGGGTTGTCACAAAAGACCGTGGAGGCTCACATGAGTGCCGCCATCAAACAATTGCGTGAAGGCTTGAAGGAGTATCTGTAACTCGGCAACGACTCCAAGAAATTCCCCTACGCGGGATGGAGTTGTGATACGGTTTTTATGCGGTGGCATAAACAAGTTGACTGCTCGTACGCTTCACCAACCGCCGTCATAAAAAAACAAGTAAACACCATTTCCAAATGGAGTCTCAATATGTTCAATATGCAAATTAATTATGCTTATTTATTAGTTTAAATTTTTTCTTTTTTCGACTAAGGGTAAAACCAAAGTTATTAGTCTTTTAGGTGAATCGTCGAGATAAATACGATTGAAATGTACTCGGTAAACGACAAATATGAAGCTTTGATCATGAGCTACTTGGACGGGCATTGCACGGCTGAGGAAGCCCATGAACTGCTTTTATGGGTGGCCGAGTCTGAAGAGAATCGTCTTTATTTCAAGGCATTAAAGGATCAGTATGAGGTTTGGAACCTCACCGACTTCGCCATGCCAGAGCTTGACGAAGCCGATGTGGAGGCCGCTCTTGATGCCGTCAATGCCAAGATTGATGCCATTGAAGAGACAGAGACCAATGTCGTTCAGATGCCTTGGCTTCGTAGGAACTACAGATATGTTTCTGGCGTGGCCGCCGCCTTCCTCATTGCCTTGTTTGTGGGTTTCTTGGTGCGTAATAATCCTTTCAATTCGACCGTAACTTACGCCTATAACGGGCAAAACGAATCATCATACGTGCTGCCCGACGGCACTTCGGTCAATTTCAATAGCGAGAGCACCATTAGCTATCCAGAACACTTTACGAAGTCGGAGCGTTCCGTCGATTTTGAAGGCGTTGCTTATTTCGATGTCGCCAAAGATGAGACTCATCCTTTCGTGCTTCATTGCAACAAAATGGATGTTGAAGTGCTGGGTACCAGCTTCTTGCTGAATGCCGAGAAGAATGCCGAGCGTTACACCGTCGACCTCTATACGGGTAAGGTGAAGATGACCGCTTTCGATGAAAAGGGCAATGTTTTGTCACTGGTGGAAGTCAATCCGGGTGAACGCGGTGTGTGGTATACTTCTTCAAGTGAGCTGAAGACGATGAACTATTCCGAAGTGAAGGAAGACGAGTTGAAGACCGAACATGTGCTGGTGTTCAACAACGAGATGCTGTCGAAGATTGTCGAAGCCTTGGAGTACATTTACAAGGTTGAAATCGACCTTGGCGAGTCGTGTGCCTCCAAGAAACTCACCGCCCGTTTCTCCGATGACGAATCCATCGACGAGGTGCTCGAAACCATCGCTTTGGTGTCGGAAGTGACGGTCACCAAGACAGACGAAGGCTACCAGATTCGCTAATCGAAATCCTGTTTCCAAGTTTCTTTTTTCAATGAAATGAGAGTACTCTCATTTTTTTGTCGTATCTTAGCGGCCTATTTTGAATTAATTTGGAAATGGACTACCCTAACCCCAATATACGCTTTGAAAAACGGAATGCTAGGAGAAATGAGCTGCGATGGCTCCCGCTATTGCTCCTGTTTTTCTTGGCATTAATTTGTCCTCAACAATCGCAGGCCCAGACATTCAACCCGCTGATTTCGTTCTCGGTCGAGTCGTGTAGCTTGGACAAAGCCCTGGAAAAACTCTTTGCCGATTACGAATTGAATGTGGCCTTCAGCAAGGCGGAACTGAGCAAAATCCGCATCGATAGCTATTCCTGCTCTTATAAATCAGTCGAGGAGGTGTTGACCGACCTGTTGGAAGGCACCGATTACGGCTTTAAGAAAATCGGCAAACAGTATGTGATTCGGAAAAACCAACAGCTTGCAAATGACCCCGAGGCAACGGTGACGCCTCCCATCGATCCACAGGCCGAAATCATCAAGCCCAAGCGCGACACCATTGTCAGCAAAACAGACAACATTATCCGCATCTATGACACCGTGCAAATCATCCGTTCCGTGATGCGCTACGATACCGTTGTTCGGATACAACATGAGGTGAAAACTGATACGGTGTATACCGTGAAATACCAAGGTTGGCAAATCCCGTGGCCGAAATTCAGAAACAATGGCTGGTTCATCACGCCTTATGTCGCTTTGGGCTCAGCACAATTCAAGCACGAAGTTGATATGCCAAAGCCTGAAAATGATTTGGTTGAGGTGGTTCCGAGTTTGGTGTACGGCCTTGGCCTCGATGGCGGTTACAAATACAACCGCCTCAGCGGAGGTGTAACTCTCGGCTATCGTTCAGTGCGTTACCGTTTCCTGCTGGAGCAGACCCTCTATTCTGGGGATTATTACGTGAACGACACTTTAGACACCTATTATGTGGTGCATGAAACCGACACTACCTATCACTATATTTTGGATTCGACCTATATCCCGTTGACCACAACCAACTATGCCTATCGCGATGTCAACCGCTTGGATTATCTGACTGTGGGGGTATTTGCCGCCTATGATTTTGTCAAGTTGGAGCATTTCAGGGCTTTCGCCAAGGCAGGAGCATCGTTGGATTTTTTGGTCGACTATGCGGGTTCACTTAACGCAACGGAGTCGCCTTATCATGTGCCGATTTCCAAGGAACAGGTTGCGCCAGTTCGGTTCTCATATTACGGAGGTCTGGGCGTGGCATGGAAGGTGGCCAACCGTATTGAGTTCGTGCCAGAGGTGCACTATCGCGTGACCAACGGTTCGTTATATCGCGCCGACTTCCCCTTCGACATACGGATGCGACTTTGGGACTTCCGTCTGGGTATGACCTATTATTTCTAAACCATGAAACCGCTCAAGCACATACGGCATCTTTTGTTCCTGCTCTTCTTGATGCAGGGTGTGTGGGTCGAGGCGCAGCATTATGTTCCGATTAACGGAGAGATTGACACGTTGTTGGTACTGCCGAGACTGGGCGGAGATTCGGTGTATTGGGTGAATGAGTCGCTTACCGTGCAAAACGGTGGCACTTTGCGTGTGGAAAGTGGCGTGAAGATGTATTTCGGACAATCGGCCTATTTACGTGTCGATGGCGGCAATCTTATGCTTGACGGTCAACGAAACGACTCGATTTATCTGCTCTGCTATGAGTTTTCGCATGACTGGGCAGGTATCCAATTGAAGAATATCAACGAAGAAGATACCGTGAGGATATCGTATGTCGAAGTTGTTGGTGCCCTCACTGCCCTTAACGCTTCGACTAGCAACCAAGCTACCATCAAGCATTGTTCGTTCAGCAACTACTATGCCGGCAAAGGCATCGAACTCATCGACTGCAATAACTTTTTGGTCGATAGCTGTTTCTTCTATCAATGTGTGTCGGGCATTGAGCTGAAAGCCCGTGCTGCCGATAGCGAGGATAACGTTTTTTCGCACAACATCTTCGACCAAGGACAGATTAATATTGAGATTTCCAATGTGGCTTATGGTTTCAAATGCAATCGTAACCACATCACGGACAACTGTTTCCAAGGCGCGGCCACGGCTATCAACTTTGATGTGGTAGGCGGCATTTCTGATAGATATGCTACCAATTACATTGAAAACAATTTGATTTCCTCTGACTTGCCTGATGGAGGTTCGGGTTATTCGTCCTATGGTCTAAAGGCAGCCATGGACTCGATTGTCATCCGAAACAATGTGTTTTGGAGCAATGATGAAGCTATCAGGATGATGCGAGTGTGCCATCTCGTTGTGGAACAAAACACCTTCTTTGACAACGAGTTGACCATTACAAACCTACAATCCTCAGGGTCGATGCGTTTTGTTGGCAATACCATCAGCGAGGCGAAGAAGAGGATCGTGAGTTTCCCTTCGGCTAAATCGCAGATGAACGGTAACAACTTCATGCATTACAAAAAGGATGCGATTCTTTTTGCCAACGTTACGACCGAAGATATCGATATGCGAGGCAACTATTGGGATGCTGAATCTACTGCTGACATCGAATCTGTGATTCTCGACAAGCACGACTCGCCTGCCTTGGGTGAAATCGTTTATGAAAACTATCTGGCCGAATGCGATACAACCGCTCCTGTAGCACCTCCATTCAAGGTGAAGAAACAATTGGTGAACAGCAAATGGCTGATTTCGTGGGACGAAAATCTGGAACAGGACATTGACCATTATGTGCTGTTTTATGGTGATTTTAATTACTATAAGTTCGCACAGCATATTGATGACATTGCTGAGAATTCCTATATTCTAACACCACAGCAGGCTGAAAATGTAGCTGTTATAGCTTGTGACTGTGCTTATGACCCCAATGTGTATGCTTCAATTGGGCAGAGCGCTTACGCTTTTGCCACCTATTACCCATACGCAGGTCCCGACGCCTCACTTTGTGCCTCACAATCAGGTTATTCCATCAGAGACGCCAATATTCCATACATTTACAGCAATTTTGTGTGGCAGACTTCGGGCTCGGGTGTGTTTTCCGATTCTATTGCATTGCGCACCACTTATTTCCCTTCGGAAGCAGACTTTGATGCTGGAGAAGTGGTACTTACTTTGCGCGTGACCAGCAATGGTGTGACCAAGACGGACGCTTTGCATTTGGACCTATACAAAGCTTTGAGCGTGTATGCAGGCGAAGATGGCTTCAGTGGCATGAACCAATCACTAGTGCTAGACCAAGCCGAGGCCCATAACTACGACTCATTGCGCTGGCATTCTTTGGGCGACGGCCGTTTTGAGGACTCGTTGGCTTTACAGACCCTTTATTATCCAGGTGAGATGGACAAAGAGCAAGGCTTCGTGGAGTTGGTGCTTGAAGCATGGTCGTTCTGCGGCAACGCTTCTGATGTGGTACGTTTCGATCTGTTCAAGGACTATTCCCTTGAGGGTAGAACTTGGTCAAAAGGAGTGTTGCGTCCTTACACTCAAGTGATTGCCGCTGCATTGAGAGATGATAACCCCTATGTTTCTGGATTCTATCGCACGATGTCCGATGATGAAGGATTCTTTAGGTTTGATGCCTTGTTGCCCGATATTTATGTTCTTTACGCCTTCCCCGACACTTTGGATGTAGAGGTGGGCGGCTGCTATTACCTCGGTGACCTGCAATGGAACGAGTCAAACATGATTGAAGTGGATGGCAATGTCTATGATGTGGACATAGCCTTGCCTCCAATGATGACCGAATTTAACGTGGGAGAAGGCCAAATCAGTGGTGTTTTCGACTATCCTGACAATCCTTTCAAAGCCCGTGATTTCTATTGCCAGTCCTGGCTGCGCGAAGGCGGTGATGAGGACTATTGTACGGAAGGGCTATCAAATGTTGGAGTTTTGCTGCTCAATGCGACCCAACAACGCATCTTGGGTTTTGCCCTGACAGGCCCTAATGGACAATTCAACTTTAGAAACTTGCCTTTCGGTACCTATCATGTGATGGCCGACCTGCCACGCTATGGTCGTGGGATGTGCGAGGAAATCACCCTTTCGGCAGAGCAACCTTCAGTAGAAGGCTTGCACCTCTATGTCAATCAGGAGGGCAGGGTAAGGATGAGTTATCCAAACAATGGCCAGCTTCTGACGGAATTGTGGGTATATCCCAATCCCGCAGAAGAGCTTGTGAAGGTGAGTGGTTTGAGTGGTAATACATCTTATAGTGTCACCGTTCGGAATAGTTTGGGTATGAAGGTAATACCCGAAGCCCAGTTAAATTCCAATTTGTTGGGTGAGCTACAGATTTCTGTCGACTCCTTGTCAAGTGGCATTTATTTCATCCAGTTGAAAGACTCAACGGGAACAATGATGGCCAAATTTGTGAAACAATGAGAAAGGGTGAAGAGATGAGAAGATGGGCGGCCTTATTGGTTTTAGCTATTATCACTATGGGTCGCTATGTCTGGGCACAGGTGCCTGTCAGTGGTAATGTATACGAACAGGATGCCGTTACCCCCATAGAAGCGGCTTCGGTCACTTTTTCGGGTATCAGCGAGATGGGAGACACGCTTGTTTATCACTTTGTTACGGATTCATTAGGGTGTTATTCCAATAGTTTGATGGCGGGCACTTATCGCGTTTGGGCTGCTGCCGAAGGTTATGCCACTGCGTATCTTTCTGATTCTCTGCATTTAATAGAAGGTCAGGTGCATAATAGCATCAATTTCTTTCTTCATGAATTGTTTTATCCCGTGCGGTATGTGGCGGCGAGGCAGTTTACGAACGATTTGGTACGCATCAGTTGGTCGATGCATGATCCTCTGCTTTTCGAAGACTTCGAGACGGGCGACTTCAGTCGTTTCCCTTGGAGCAACAACGTGAGTGATTATCCTTGGGCTATCGATAGAACCCATGCATACGAGGGCGACCATTGCATGAAATCGACCTGCGAAGGTGTTGGAAATGGGCTTTCTAGGATTGAGGTTTCGGTTTACGTGCCTTTGGAGGGACAGATGAGTTTCTACAGCAAGATTTCATCGGAAAGCCCTTGGGATATGGGCCGTTTTTATCTTGACGGGGTGAAGAAAATGGAATGCTCTGGCGAGGAGGGATGGACTGAACATCAGTTTGATATCACCGTTGGAGAGCATGTATTCAGTTGGGAATATGTCAAAGACGGTTCCTCCGATGTGGGTGATGACTGTTTCTATGTGGACTGCATCCGCTTCTATCAGGAGTATGGTGCAAAATCGGTTCGTTCTTTCCAATACTACGACCTGTTCCGCAGCCGTTTCGAAGAGGATCCCGTGATGATGGCCTCCCATCTGACCGACACGGTGTTCATGGAAATGAATTGGAGTAGTCTTGATTGGGGACAATATCGTTGGGGCGTGAGTTGCTATTACGAAGGCAACCGGAGCCATTCCGACACCATCTGGTCGGCCTATTTGGACAAGGACATGACCACGACCTTTGCCCTTGATGCCACTACCAACATAGGATTGCCGCCTGTTGGTGCCTTGGTGACGCTTTCATCGCACGACAGACAAGGACATACCTATCAATCGACTTTGGATGCCAATGGGCATATGATATTGCCTGTAGTCTATCGTGATGCGTATGACCTTAGGGTGCATCTTGACGGTTTTGTGGACTATGTTTCGGATTCAGTGGTCTTTGTTTTTGAGCCGACGCAAGTCGAAATTGAGTTGAGGGAAGCCACAAACGGTGTTGACAGCCTGTATGTCTCTTCCACGGGTTGGGCGATGTGGAGCTTGGACGAGGGACAGAACCGTGATTTACAATATTTTGAAATTATGTTGGACAGTGTTTTTGTGGCTACTACAACGGCAACATTTTTTCAGTTTAATGTGAATGGCCTTTCGGAAGGCGATACTTGCTTGGCTCAGGTACGTCCCATTTATCTGTCGGACACTTGCGATTGGTACGCTTGTCGGTGGGTATATCGCCTGTGTAGTGATTTCGAAGGCAGCACCAATGGGTTGAATTGGTCGCAGCAAAGTGAGGCTGTTCAGCTATCATGGACATATCCAGAAGGAAGTCTTATAGGTGCGGTTTTGTTCCGGGATGGCGATTTTTTAGGCTTTACGGAAGGGAATGTGTTTGTGGATGAGACTGTGGAACTTCATGGCGAGGTAGAATATGGCTTGCGTTTAGTGTATGATGGTGCATTGGATGGAACATATTATTCCATGTCGTGTGAACAAAACATAGTTGCAAGTTTTCCAAATTATTGTGACCCACCAGTGAAATTGGATGGCACAGTGTATTATGAAGACGAGAATGACCATGGTGCTTTGATTTCGTGGGGCGAGCGTCCCGAGCCTATTAATGGGTGGTTGTATTACGATGATGGTGTGTTCAAGCGTTCCTTGGGCGGTGATGATGAGCCACGCATCTTCTGGGCTATCCGTTTTGAGCCAGAGGACTTGATGGATTATGTCGGCATTGATTTAAAGAAGGTGTTGCTTTACGATGTGGGAGCAGGCACTTACCACCTTTGGATTTATGTCGGTGGGGAAACAGCACCACGTACCCTTGTCCGCTCACAGAACATGACTTTGGCTGGTGCCCAAGCTTGGCATGAAGAAACCATAAGTCCGGCCTTTGAAATCCCTGAAAACGAGCCTATTTGGATTGTCGTCGGGCAACAAGGCTTAGCGCGTCCGGCAGCCGCCTGTGAGGATATGGGTGATCCCGATGGGCGTTGGGTGTCGCTGGATGGTGAAACCTGGACCGACATGCACACCTTCAACATGTACTACACCTGGATGCTGCGTGCCTTTGTCACCAACCAAGCGGGACGCGAGATGGCACTCGGCAAGGACGGCTACATCTTGCAGCAATACAATTTGTATCGCTCGTTTGACAATACGGATTACCAACTGACAGCATCGATTCCTGCCGTTGATGGACAGCTATATTATGAGTATCGCGACAACTTGGCCGATGATAACCACGAGGATGTCTATTATCGCTTGACGGCCTTCTATTTGGCCGACAACGGAGAGACCTGTGAGTCGGACTATGCTGGCTCTTTGAACGACCTCGAACAGAACTATGTCACAATAGACCTGACTTCGACCGATGAAAACCAAGCGCTTGATTTCAAGCTCTATCCTAATCCGACGAGCGGCCAAATCACCATTGCATTGGAAGGGTTGCAGAAGGTATTGGTTTATAACACTTTGGGACAGGCTTTGCTCGACAAAGAAGCCAGCAGCGATATGTTACGACTCGATTTGTCTGGCTTCGGAAATGGCTTGTACTGGGTTAAGGTAATGGCGCAAAATGGCGTTGCGGTAAAGCCTTTCGTTTTGACTCATTGAGGAATTCTCAAAAATCCTTATCTTTGCCGCCTAAAACGGTAAGCGATGATTTCAATCCAAAACCTAAGCATGCATTTTACTGGTGAGGACCTCTTCACCGACATTTCCTTTTTGATTCGCGAGAAGGACCGCATCGGCTTGGTGGGCAAAAACGGTGCTGGCAAGACCACGCTACTGAAGCTTGTTTGTGGATTGGAACAACCTTCAAAGGGCGATGTCATCATCCCACAGGGCGTTACCATCGGCTATCTGCCTCAAGAAAAGAATGTCAACAGCACGAAAACCGTTTTGGATGAAGCACTTTCCGCTTTTGATGAATACCATCAGCTGGAACGCGATTCGGAGCGCTTGCAGCAGGAACTGGCCGACCGCACCGATTACGAAAGCCCACAGTACGAAAAGTTGATTGTCAAACTGAACAATTTGAACGACCGTTTAGCTTTGCTTGGTGGCAACAGCATCGAAGGTGAGGCGGAACGAATTCTGGTTGGTTTGGGCTTCGGTCATGACGACATGATGCGTCCTATGCGCGAGTTCAGCAACGGCTGGCAGATGCGCGTAGAACTGGCCAAAATCCTGCTGAAAAAGCCCAATCTACTCCTTCTCGACGAGCCTACCAACCACTTAGACATTGAATCCATTCAATGGCTCGAAGGTTTCTTGAAAGCCTATTATGGTGCCATCCTGATGGTCTCGCACGACCGCGCTTTCCTCGACAACATCACCATTCGAACGGTGGAAATAAGCAATGGCAAAATCTACGACTACAAAGTGCCATATTCCGATTATGTCGGTCTGCGCGAGGAGCGCGTCGACATGCAGCGTTCGGCCTATGAGAACCAGCAACGTGAAATCAAGAACATCGAGGCCTTCATCGAGCGGTTCCGCTACAAGGCGACCAAGGCCAAGCAGGTGCAGAGTCGCGTGAAGTTGCTGGAAAAGATGGATGAGATTGTGGTGGATGACATAGACAGCACGGCCATCCACTTCAAGTTTCCGCCTGCACCGCATTCCGGTAAGGTTACACTGGAGCTTAATCATGTTGGCAAGTCTTACGGCGACCAAGTTATCCTCAAGGACGTCAACCTGCTGATTCCGAGAGGTGAGAAAATAGCCTTTGTGGGACGCAATGGTGAAGGTAAGTCCACGCTGTCTAAAATTATTTGCGGTGTGCTTGACCATGAGGGCGAGGTAAAACTTGGACATGAGGTCAAAATCGGGTATTATGCCCAGAACCAGCAGGATATGCTTGATATGAACAAGACCGTCTTCGAGACCTTGGATGATGTGGCCGTGGGTGACATGCGTCTGAAGGTGAAGGCTCTGCTCGGCTCTTTCCTCTTCCGTGGAGACGACATCGACAAGAAGGTTAAAGTGCTCTCAGGTGGCGAAAAAGCCCGTCTTTCTTTGGCCAAGATGCTGCTTTTCCCAACGAATTTGTTGGTCCTCGACGAGCCTACCAACCACCTGGACATGCTTTCGAAAGACATTTTAAAGAATGCCTTAATCCAATATGACGGCACCTTAATCATCGTCTCTCACGACCGTGATTTCTTGCAAGGATTGACGAACAAGGTCTATGAATTCCGCAAGCCTAACATCAAGGAATACGTTGGTGACATTTATGACTTCTTGGAACAAAAGAACCTTACTCACTTGAAGGAGTTGGAGATAGCCGCCAAGCAACAACCTCAAAAAGTCGCCGCTGAACCTGTCTCGCAGAACAAAATCAATTACGAGCGCAAGAAACAGATTGACGCCAAGCTCCGCAAGGTTGACAAGGAAATCCAACGCCTCGAAGAAGCCATTGGCAAGTTGGAAGCCGAGTTAGCCGAGCAAGACGCCATCATGGCCCATCCCGACGAGCATCCCGACATCAAGATTGACAACGACTGGTATTGGGCCTACGGCCAAAAGAAAGAGCAACTCCAACACCTCATGGACGATTGGGGCGAGAAACAGATGGAGCGTGACGAGGTGATGGCGGAGTATGAGAAATAGTGCCGATGTTCTTTCAACCGCGTATAGGGCAGCATTATCAAGAGGGCTTTAAGGGTTATAGAACTCTTGTCTTGGGTGTGAAGCATCATTGTATTCTGAAGCAGTGTCCATTTTATGAGGATTGCGTAATGCAAAGGAATTGCGCAAGTTATGATGCTAAGTGCCCTGCCTATGGCGACCGCCACGACTTGCATCTTTCGCAAAGCAATCAAATTGAAATCGATGCTTTTTTGGAGGAATACGACCGTTATCCGACTTATTCCTATTTCACGAAACTGATGTTGGGCAAGACCGATAATTGCACCGAAGCCGAAAAAACGGCGTTTTGGGAACATGTGGCTTTCGCCAATTATTTGCAATATTTCTGTCCTTCGTCACAAGTGCCTGAATACGAAGAGGATGGCGTGGTCTATCGAATTGAGGATTGGGAGGCTTTCCAAGAATTATTGGAGGCCGTGAAACCTGAAGTTCTGTTGGTGTGGAATGCAGCCTTGAAAACGTTGTTGGACAAGAAAATTGCCGATGGCGAAATCATGGGTTTGACCCATTTCGATGATTTCCGTTCCGAAACGCTGACCATCAACCGCTATTTATATAAGGTGCAGCCAAAGAAAACGCCGAATGAATTGTTTGACGATTTCCTATTGGCATTTTGCCCTGATGCGGATGAGGCCATTGACGCTAGACTCATGCTCAATGCCTTGCAAAAGGCACGTTTCCGCCAGTTTGTGCCAACTTTCGATTTTAATTTCACGCCTGAAATGTTGGAGTGGGTGAGTGGCAGCATTTGGGACGAAGGATTGTCTCGTTATCTCGTCGGTTTGAGGCAGAAGGAATTGGGAGTGGATGCGCTTGCAAGTCTTTTTGAATTAGAAATAAGGAATTCGACTAAAGGATGCCGCGTGGCTTCTTCGTTCATGCTGGCTTTCATGGAGACTCAAGCAATCAATCCGGGTGATGTGCAGCAGGAATTGTCATGGTTTGATTTGGGCAGAACTTGCCAGCCCGAAAATGTAGATGTGGCTATTGTTTATCTTTCCGACGCAAATGACACCTTCAAATCACTTCTCAAATTATTGAATGGTAATGGTTTGAAGAAGGTTTTGGCTCTGGTGAAAGTAGCTAATAGCGAGAAATTGCTGCCAGATGTCGTGGTGAATGAAGGTCTGTGCCGCATTACTGAAAAAGGAGATGCGTTATTGCTGGAAATCGGCAATGTACCTTGCGAAAAGGTTGGGTTGGCCTGTGAGGGTAAAACCCTGTATCTCCGCCGCAGTAACCTTCAGCACGGGCAGTCTTTGCGACCGTCGGATTATGTGTCGTCCAAAATGACGATGAGAGAGTTAGGGAATTTAGTTTACAGCGTTTTCAGAACTTCAGAAATTACAATACCGACGGCAAGGTGCGAGCTTGATTTGGTGGAATTGTTGGAGGGTTTGCAGAGCAGAAATCTCGTTTGCGGGTTTGGCAAGCGGTTGAAATCGGTGCCAAGAAAGGCTGGACAACTGCTTTTCAGAGGCTTGTATAATGCTGGGCTTTCGTGGAACGAGTTGGAAAGGCTATTTGTCGATGAAAATATTGCGAAAAACGCCAATCCAAAGAAGGTGGCCAAGCTGCTTGAAACCGACACGCCATCAGTCAGGTATTATCGCAATTTGTTCGGATTTTAGCTTGCTTCTACGATTTTTTACGAGATCAATCCGTTGTTTTTCAAAGGATTTAATGGTTCTTTTTCTTCCAAAAATGGGTGGAGGTGAACTTTGTTTAATTTTGCTTTTGGAAGCACTAATCACAGTTTAACTAAACACTTAAGAAGATGAAAAAATTGACTAAAATGCTGATGATGGCAATGGCTATACTGCTGTTAGCCTCCTGTGGAACTGGTAATGACAAGTCTGCACAGGAATCCACTCCTGACCCCGACAAACTGATGGACGAATTGTTGGTCGCTGGAAGAGCTGGCGATTGGCAAAAAGTTCTTGAGCTTGACGAGAAGATCAATGAACAAAAGATGACCACGAAACAGGCTTTTCGCTTTTTCAGTGAAATACAGCCAAAATATACTGCTTTGGGCTATGAAGGCGGCGAACAAGGAGATTGGTGGGATGAAAACGGCACTATGTACGAGGAGCAGGATGTCGTTGTGGAGCAACCACAGCCGACATATTCCCAACCTCATAAAACCTATCGTGAACCTGAATATCTATACTATTGCAAGTTCTGCCGTACTTTGGTGAAAGCCACGGAGTGGACCAAACCTGGCCCAAATTCAGGCCGTTGTACACAAGGCTACCATGGATGGATGAAGGTATGTGAATACGGCACCCAACATGGATTCCGTTGCTCGAAATGTGGTCTTGAGGTGACTACCAATTCCAGACCTTATCAGGGCAACAGTTGCACTCAAGGTGAACACCAATGGAGGCAACTCTATTAAATCGGTGATAGAAAAAGCAGTCTACAAAAGAGTCTGAGGGTTGCACGTATTTGATAAATTCATATATTTGCGCGTTGCTTTTGCGACATACATAGAGAAGATCGTTTTTCTGACGTTCTTGCTGATTCGGCGAAGTCTGGTAAATTTCATGAGTCAGGGCATGAGTTTCAGGAAGGCGGTTCAACCCATAGGGCGTGGACTGCTTTTCTCTTATCCTCTGATTAAGGTTTACCAGAGCCTGCCGAACGGGATGAAAGATGATGGGACACGCTCTTTTATGTTTGGAGTAGAGGCAATTGGGGATGCCGAAAACCTTAGAGAAGGCAGAATATAATACTTAAAACTATGGCTGACGAAGACGACTATTACAAAGATCCTTCTGCGGAAGAAGTTATCGATTGGATGATTACAGATCCTGATGCTCGTGAGGAATTTCTTGAGGGAGACGAAGGTAATTATTGATGAGACACACTTAAATTCATGGGAAGCCGAAAACCAGAGAGAGTATATAATGTTCCCTAAAATTTAGACCAAAGGTTAAAGTGGTTATCTTTGCAGAAACGAAAGGGAAAAACCATACAATTCTTTTTTATCCATTTTTAAACAGATTCTAACAGCAATGAAAATTCAAAAAGCTATTGTTTTTGCGGCCCTCGCACACGAAGGTCAATGCAGAAAGGGGACAAACATCCCTTACATTGTTCATCCTATGGAGGTCATGCAGATTCTGACCGCTAACGGTTGTAATGAAACCGTTATCTTGGCAGGAATACTGCACGACACGCTTGAAGACACACAAACCACACCTGAAGACATCCTTCACAACTTTGGCCAAGATGTGCTTGATTTGGTTCTTGGTGAAACAGAGGACAAATCAAAATCATGGCAGGAAAGGAAACAGACCTTCATCGATCATCTTGTTGATGCATCCGAGGAAATCCAATTGGTCTGCTGTGCCGACAAATTGTCGAACATTAGAGACATCTATGTTGACCAGTTGTTACGTGGTGATGATGTCTTCAAACGCTTCAAAGCTCCGAAAGAAAAGATTAGATGGTACTTTGAAAGCATTGCCAATGCTTTAACCAAGATTGACGGCTACACGATGAAGCAACAGTATGTTGCCCTCGTGAAAGCCGTATTTTCCACCGCCCAACCCATGCAATAAAAAACCGAGGGGGAAATCGGTGTTCCCTGCGCCGCCGCTTTTTGCGGTTGTCTTGGTTTGCGCAAGTATAATGCTCCCTAAAATTTTGACCAAAGGTTAAAGTGGATATCTTTGCAGAAACGAAAGGGGAAAATGATGACCAACACGAAGATAAGGAGCCGCGGAAGTGTGTAGCAGGAGTACGTCTACCTGAACCCTAGCGAAACGGGCGACGAGCTATGGCATGGCCCGAACGGATACGTCTGCGTCTACAACGATGATAGGCTTCACTAAAGCCTCGGATACAAGACACTCACAAGCTGCTATCTCCTCAAGAAAGATGCAGCTTGACAAAAGAAACGACAAAAAAGCTATCGAACGAGAAACAATTTGTATATTTGCAACGCTAACCCGCAAACGAAAACCACCTTAACTTCACATATCAGTGGTTCAAAGTTCGGGACGCATTATATTTATGGATTGCTTAGTTTAGAAAAAATGTGCTCTGTTGCTTCTACAAAATTGAACAAGAATAATGTAATACGATTTCTTGTAGGTTTTTTACCTCAATGTGGAAACTTTGAAGTTGTTTTATGTGGAAGTGCCATAAATCTTGATGTTAATCAAGTTCGTGATGTTGATTTTATGATATATGTTTCTGGAAATAGAAATGAATTTCTAAAGACTTTTTCTGGTAATCTTGAAGAAGGAAATATTAAATATGTTCACCACAGAATTGATGAATTGGACATGGATTCTATAAAAATAGAAAATGGAAGTATTCTGATGTCTATACATATTATTCTTTATAATCAATTAGTACTATACTTGCAGGAATCCGATAATGTCAAGATTTATACAGAATATAATTTTTTTTCTTTTGATTTAAAATATCCTGTTGTCTATCGAAAATGGGTCATTGATGTTGAACATGTTTATGGTGATTTAAATATGCTAGAAAAAGCAAGAAATATATTGAAAGAACACTTGATTCCATATAAAGATATAACAAATGCTTTGAAGGGCAAAATCAAGAATGCTATTTCTTACTATCTTGAGAAAAGACCAAAAGATAATAATCAATCTGTCACTTCACATTTGTTATTAATGCAAATTCTGAATTTGGTGATTGTATATTGTTATTGTGTCAATAGCAAGTTTATGCCAACAATTAAATATGTCGAAACTGAATTGAGTGACTTTAATCAATCCAGAGACTTGTGTTCTCTATGCGTTAAACTGATAAAAGAAATCAATGTAACAACCGTCCAAAATATTGACAAAGATTTATTGTTAATTATAAAAAATCTTGAAAAATGAAAATACTTTCCAATTATTCTCATCTTATACAATTAAATGGCAGGTATATGCTTTATAATGCCTTGACTACAAAACTGATTCTTCTAAAAAAAGATCAGTTTGAAAGTTTGGAATTCGACAAATCGTTAGAAAGCTCATTTACTGTTGATGAAATTAAACTTTTATCTGAAAAAGGATTTTTAAATGATAATAACATCTTATCAGTTAATAGACTTATTGAAGATAACCAACAACAAACACCAAAATTATTTGCCTTATATTTAATCTTGACAGAACATTGTAATATGAATTGCACATATTGTTCTCAAAGTGCATACCGAACTAGACCGAGACTACCAAATATGTCTTTGAAAACAATCAAAAACACATTGGATAGGTTTTATTTGACAAATGCCAACAGGACACGTACTATTGTATTATATGGAGGAGAGCCCACGCTCAACAAATCTGGTGTGATGTATGCAGTTAATTACATCAGGGAAATAAAAAATGACAAAAAAGCCGAAATTGTCATATTTACCAACGCTATTTTATTAGATGATACATTAATTGATTTTTTTGATCGGAATAATGTTTCTATTATTGTTTCCATAGATGGACCTAAAACTATTAATGATAGTTTTCGTCTTATAGATAACAGAGGGTCATTTGACCGAATCAACAATGCTATTAGAAAAATTCAGGCCCATAATATTCGATTTGGAATCTCAGCAACAATAGCATCGCATAATATACAAAACCTTCCTAGTATTGTTAGCTTCTTTTGTGAAGAATACCATCCATTCAGTATCGGACTCAATCCTCTTCATTATGTTCCTGAAGAAAGGGAAATAGTTTCGGTTGATTCTGATGAAATGTCAAAAATGATGTTAAACGCTTATGAAGTAGCTGCCGGATATGGAATCTATATTGAGCAAATTATGAGGCGAGTCCGCCCATTTGTGCTAGAACAACCTAGATTAAAAGACTGCCCCTCGTGTGGCGGCATGATTAGGGTTTTACCAGACGGAAGTTTCGGCCCATGTGGACATTTTATGGAGGAAGAAAAAGACAGAGAGGACAATAATAAATCATATCAGAATAATCTTTTAATTATAAAATGGAATGAAAGATTGAGTTGCTCAATGAAAAAATGCCAAGACTGTGCAGCAATGGCATTATGTGGCGGCGGCTGTCCTTTCAACTCATTTAAGCATGGCGGTGATTTCTTTTCTCCTGCTGATGGCAGGTCTTGTTCACAAGCTCATATATTTCTCAATTGGTTATTTGAAAAAACAATTCAATATATTCCAGAAGAGACTTTTTATGAAGTTTCGCTGAAAGACAAACAAAAGATACTTGGTAAAATATCTTTAGAAGAGCACGTTCCTCTTGGAAACTATTCTCAATATGGTGAATTTAAACTTCCCGAACAATATTTATGAATGATGTTGATAATAAAATAATAGAAAGTATTCTATCTGAAATTAAAGGTACCGAGCGCATTTGTGACATCGGTTGTGGAAACAATTTCCTTTTACAAGGTCTGATCAAAGCATATCCTGACGCGAAATATCTAGGCATAGACAATGATCCGTCTGTAATTATTGATTTGAATGAAACAATTATTATGAATAATTATTCATCGAATGCCATAGCAATTTTAGGCTCTTATAACAAAATACCATCTCATATGAAATTTGAAATAAGTGTTTGTTCAAGGTTGTTTCATCATTTGGATAATATAAAAGCGAGAGAGTTGCTTTTGATAATGTTGAATTCAATTCAAAGGGATGGGTTACTTTTAATTATTGATTCTATTCGGTTTTTTCATGATAGAAAAGACAGGTATTTTTATACTCCGTTTTATTTCATCAATGAAATTTGTAATATAAATCAAGTTGATACAAAGATTATTCACAAAGAAGATTTTGAGATGTCGGTTGGCACTTATTGGATACTAAAGGCAAAAATCAATGCAAAATACAACACTTTTGAATTACAGGTAATATGAAAACTAGTAAATGGAATGTGGGTTGGGGTACTGTATCCCAGTGTAATATGAATTGTGCTTTCTGTTACAGTAGAATTCGACGGAATAAAGAGTCGGATTTAGTTTTAAATGATTGGATTCATTTTGTTGATAATAATCATGATAGAATAAACACCATTAATTACGGAACGGGTGAGAATACATTAGATGATTCCTGGTTCAAACTAATTGTTCACATTAGGTCTAATTATCCAGAAATTAGACAATCATTGACAACAAATGGGTACCTTTCTGTAATGACAGAACATCCAGAAAACAAAGAAGCTTTTGTAAAATCTATTGATGAAGTAGATGTTTCACTGGATTTCTGTAACAAAAACAAACATAATAGTTTTCGTGGGCAAAATGGTGCTTATGATTGGGCTCTGAAAACTTTAGACTTGTGCAATGAATATAACAAACAAGCCACCATTGTTTTTTTGGGATGTAAGCAAACACTAGACCAAGACAACATTGATGGACTCTTTAACATAGCAAAAACACACCGTGCTATTCTGCGAATGAATTTGTATAGGCCAACTATCGGAATAAATGATTTATCAAAACAGTTTATTGTTGATTTTAAAACTGTCTTTGAAACAATAGGCTACATATCTGCAAAATACCATGTTGTTTCAATAGGAGATGCTTTGTTTTCCCCATTGCTTACAGGAGAACAACGAATTGACCCGTCGGGATCGAATAGTATCAGAATACTTCCGGATGGAAGTATTACTCCTAGCACTTACTTGATTACTAAAAACTATACTATAGGTAATATAAACACTTACCATGTATTAGAAACACTCGAAAATGCTATTGTTTTAAATCATTTGAATAACGATGTAATTCCAGATGAATGTAAAAAATGCGCCTATGCGTCAATTTGTAAAGGCGGTGTTTACGATAGACGTTATTTATGGTATGGAACCTTAAAAAAGAAAGACCCCTATTGCCCAAGAGTATTTGAAAAGAAATTAAATCCAACAATTAAAATAGAGCGAGACGGTTTTGTATCCGTTCATGATGGTTATCTTCCTACAATTTTTTTTAAACCATGAAGAATAATGTAAGAATATTATCAAAAAAGAATAATAAGTATTTTTTATGCTCAGAAGATAAAATAAAAATATCCACACCGCTATCAAACGATGAAAACGTTGTGCTCATCCCATTATTTTTCAACATGCATTGTCATCTAGGAGAAAGTGAATATGCTGATATAAATGGAAACGATTGGACAATTGGTAAATACCTTGATTATACTAATGGAATAAATAATCAGATGAGTTCGGATGAACTTGAATATATGTGGCATAAAAGTGCCGAAAAAACCATAAAATTGAATTTATTGAATGGAAACATGGCTATTTGTGCTGGAAGATCTGCTGAAATATGCCAAAAATATAAAATGCTAAATCTTTCAGGATACCCACTAATGAGTGGTCCGAAACTTAGCAGATTCTATAAAGAAGGATTATTTGGATTTGAAAAGTATAGAGACAAATACTCATCGGCAGAATGCAAAGTGGGAGTCCTTTTACATTCATTATATTTAGTAACTCCCGAAATGTTAACGTTGGCCAAGGAATGCTTAGATGCAGGTGCATCTTTTATTAGTGTTCATGTCTCAGAAGATAATGATACAAGGAAAAAAGAAATTGCATTTTATCATAAAAGTCCTATAGAAGTATTGCAAGAATATGGATTGCTATCTACAAAGACAATTTTAGTACATGGAGGTTGTCTTGAGATGGATGATTTGAAACAAATCTCATTATGTGGCGCCTCTATTGCAATATGTCCTATCTCAAATATTTTTCTCAATACACAAATTCCCAATGTTTATATATTAAATGAATTAAATATTCCTTGGTTTATTTCTAGTGACGGTTTGGCTACAGGTCGCACTTTTTCTTTGCTAAAACAAGGACAAATATTAAAAGAATGCTATCCAAGAATTCCCTATTCTAGAATATTTGATTCCTTTACCATAAATCCTAAATTGTTTTGGAACGAGTTGAAACATGCCGAAACCATTCAAATCGAACAGAATCAGGAATATGCTTTGGTTGTAAATAGTTCAGCAAATAACGTTGATGACTTCTTTGAAGACATATTCAAAAATGAACATCATTTCACACAAGTTAGTTATTCAATATAAAATTTGGGTAGTGTTTCAAACTATAATGCTCCCTAAAAATTAGACCAAAGGTTAAAGTGGTTATTTTTGCAAAAACGAAAGGGAAAAAAGATGACCAACACGAAAACAAGGAACCGTCGTAAGTTCACGGCAGAGTTCAAGGCGAAAGTCGTCATGGAGGTACTACAAGAGAAACTGACATTGAGTGAGTTGAGCAGGAAGTACGAAGTCCATCCGAATCTGATCACGAAATGGAAGAACCAACTGAAAGCTGAAATCGACGAATCGATATCTGATCGGGATTTTGGTTTTGAGATGCCCAAAACTAAGGAGCTTTACGACAAATATGTGAGTAGGCTTGTGAAAAAGATTGAAAAGTTGAAGAATGAAAAAGACTTTGTGTCGGACAACAGTTTCAATGGCGTTAAGGCGAGTCATCACATTATGTACAAATGCAAGGTGAATGACAAAGGTGAGACCTTGTTGTTGACCCCTGATGGTCATATCGGGTATGAGTTTCTAGTGGAATTCGATTTAGTAGATACTGGATACGGTATTTATTATGGCTGCCGTGGCCATATTAAGGAAGGAGATCAAAAGGAAGGAGTAGAACGGATAGAAGCTTATTGGGAAAAGATTAAAGGTGAGGTTTGTGCAGTTTTGAATAATACTTTTGTGGAGAAAGATTTTTTAAATCGGTTTCAGAAGACCAACAACGTCAACAATAAAACGTTTTGGCCGTTTTGGATTGCCCTGGGTGCAGATGAAGATATTATTAAGGTGGCGGCAAGAGCCACGAAGTTGATACGCAATGTGTATAAAAAATATATAAAATGTTTAGATGGAGACGAAAGACAACTTCGTTCTATGGATGATGTGAAGGAGAAAACAATACTACTTCGAACGAATTATACCGAAGAAGCATACGAGGACATCCTTGCCAAAATAAGAGAAAAAAATGGAGCTAAAAAAAGTAAATTATTCCATACGTTTATCATGAAAATGGAAAAAGAGGGAATCATAAAAGAAGATGATAGGTATGAGAGGTGTTGGAGGTTTGAGAAGCTGAGGAATGTTGAAGTACATTGTTTGATAAGAATTGCTTGTGAAGAAATGGGTCTTGTTGTTGTTAAGAATAGAATGAATAATGGGGATAGGAATATTAAAAGCTATCCATGGGAATATTTTACCCCAGTCTTTCTTTCAATACATGATGAAAATTTTAATAGCATAAGGAAAACAGCATACAATACAGCTACTGAAATAGAGATGAAAGAGTTTTTAATACATCACAAACTGATAGATTGATGATTGTTTTATAGACGTCTAGTTCCCCAAAAAATTATTTCTCCGACTTTTGCACCGTCTTCCAATCAAGGAGGCGGTGCTTTTTTTAATTCCAGAAGCATCCAATCCTTTGACGAGAACTCGGCTCTTTGACATATTGTTTGTTCACTGCGATGCCGATTGGGTGGCGTCAGGACAGTTGTTACAGTGCTGCGATGTGAATCGGCAGTATACACCATCCAAAACAGATAATGAGACCAAAGAGTTTCTAATAGCATACTATTAAATTTAAAACGATGAAGAATCTAAATTCTTATGTCGTCAACCATGACGACGCAAATTATTTCCTGGTTTCTAGCGGGAAGAGAATTATCATCCCCGTCACAGTGATGCATAAAATGTGTTCGTTTGATGGGTTGACGGATAACAGGGGCTTTATTAAAGACGGCGCTCTGTTGAATCTAGTCGAAATCAAGACCAGCAATGGAACCGTCTACTATCCCAATCACAAGTACTATCTCAAAAGCAATCCAAGAGACATTCAAATCTTCCTCAATGGTTCGGCCTCTATCACCACATTCTCATACGGGGTAGAGGATGAGAGCATCGAGTTTAAGGAGTCTTTCTCTTGTATGAGTGGTATTAAAGAGACCCTCGTCGCTTTTGCCAATAGTGGGCACGAAGGAGCTATTCTGATTGGCGTAAACGATGCTGGTGTTCCCAAAGGATTGCAAGGATGCCAAACCAAGAATGAACAGAAATTGCTGGTAGAAGATATTCGGAATCAAATTAAACTTGAAACTGCCAGCTTGGAATTTTCACAGACCTTGGAATTTCAATGGGAAGTAAAATACGGCAAGACTATTTGCAAAATTGTGGTCCCAACCTGGAAGGGCGACATCATATTCCTCCACAAGGAAAAGTTGTTCGTTAGGATGGGCGCTACCAATCAACTGTTGAAAGGGAACGACCTGGTTCGTTTCATTGAAAACAGGTGCCAAAAATCTGCGTAACCGCTTAGCGGTATTATTTGGGCTTGTTGTAAGACAAGCATACGAGAAGTATCCATGACATTAGTGCTGCTTTAATATTCCATGTTGAGTAACTTATTTTCGAGAATATCTAAAGTGGTTCAAATGAGTCCGAAGCGGAGACATTACCGAGATAATAACTAGATAATATACAGTAATGACTCCGTTTCATTTATCAGAATGTGTAAAATAATTTTTTAAATTTCAAATGTATTTACAATGAATAACGAAATGAAAGTAGTGTATACTACTACAGAACTCGAAGAAGCAATTAAATCAGGCGAAACCAAGCTGTTATTAAAAGGAGAAGTAGCAGAAATGATCCGTAAACGTAAAACGCGTAAAAAAAGAACACTTATAGGAGGACTCGCACTTGCTGCAGCAGGACTTGTTGCTTTGCCGTTTACAATGGGCGCATCAACCCCATTATTAATTGGTGGCTTGGGACTTACAATTGGTACCGTTACCATTTCAGCTGCAGAACTCGCAATACTTGTTGGCGGGTCAATAGCCATAATAGGCCTATTTAAAGACTATACTATCACATTTAACTCGGATGGCTCCGTGACTCTTGAGAGAAAGGATTGAATATGAATCGACTCATGATTACGAAGAAGTGTCCTCGCTGTTACACAGAAGTCAAGCTTCTTACCTTCCCTAATGGAACAATGACCGACCCCGCACCTGTCAAGGTGCGGGGCATCGTTGTAAGATGTTGTCCTAACTGTGGCAAAAAGGTGCTCTTTTGGACGGGATTCAAACAAGTTGTAAATAACCAATGATGAATGCCATAGAAAAACAACAGCTTAATCGACACATCCATTGGTCCGACGAAATCATCAACGCCATCGCATCGATGGAGGAGGCCGAGATTTACATGAAGGCAGGGCTGAAAGCTGCCCGCATCGGCAGTCGCTGGGCTTTAATCCGCTCCGACATCAATTGGAGTGATTACAGTGTCAGGCGCAACACTTGGCTGAAAAACAAATTGGCCGATTACAGCAAGTGGGTGGACTACAACAACGCCGACTTGATAGGCGAAGGCTTTCCTCCACGTGATATGAATGGCGATCCATACGAACTACATCATATCGGTCAACATCAAGATTCGCCTTTCGCCGAACTTACTTGGGCCGAGCACATGGGTGACGGCAATAACACCATTCTGCATCAGGCCGGAAAAGAGTCGGAAATCGACCGTCAAATGTTCGACCGAGAGAAATCAGACTATTGGAAGGCTCGTTTCAGGACTTTTACACCATTGGAACTAAGAAAAATTTATGGTAAATGAATGATAATTCGACACTTATTCGCTCTTGTCCCCGCTGCCAAACCGAAATCAAGCTATTCACCTTGCCAGGGGGCACGATGACTGATCCCGCGCCAGTCAAAACGCGGCTGTTTGTCGTAGAACGTTGCCCTAGCTGCGGCAAAAGAGTCGTCTTTTGGGTGGGATGGAGGCAGGTGGTGAAATAGTCAAAAATCGGTTCACAAAATTGTGGTCCACAATCTTGTGGTCCACAAAGTTGTGAACTTTTAGTATGTTGTTTGTAATTGATTTGAAAATCAATAGATTATTCGCACCATTCTTTGGTAAACCAAAGCTCAAAAACGGGGTCGGTAAGCACGATTCCGTTGGGTGTTTTTTCAATCAGTTCCTTTTGCGTCAACACGGTCTTGATTCTTGAGACATTGGATTTTGAGCCTAAATCATAGGTGGATAGCACTTCTTTAGAGGTGAAGTCCGTGTGAACGCCTTTGGCTACGGCCTTCAGGAAGTTCATCTGGTAGGCAGTCAGGTTCTCGATTTGTTGCAAAAACAGCAGTGAGTTTTGGTTCAGCAGGTCTTCAATGGCCGTCTCCAAAGCGGCCTCGTCCGCCTTTTTTGTGGTGTTGAGCATGACATTCCAAGCCAGTTGCTGCACGTATGACGATTGGTTTTGCACTGTCGAGCAGATCTTTTCAATGAGGGCATCGGAAATGCTCATTTTCTTTTCCTCAAACTTCTGGCGGATGAAAGGAATCCAGTCTTCTGTGGGGATGGGCTGGAGAAACATGATGTCGCCAAATTGGT